>OHVB01000120.1_pt1 | contig 33683 bp, 24 predicted proteins | sample 1579331 | NCBI WGS metagenome assembly OHVB01 (sample SAMEA3882503, study PRJEB24775) | human gut metagenome | biome: human-associated habitat; feature: intestine environment; material: feces | place: Netherlands | collected 2009/2010
AAAAAGAAAAAGAGTAATGTTGTCCTGAACATCATTATTGCCCTGGTGTTTCTGGCGGGTGCGGGTGTGTTCCTTTATCCCACGATCAGTGATATGTGGAACCAGTATCGAAATGCCCAACTGGTCAGTAAGTACGAGGAAGCGGTAACGGAGCTTTCGGACAACGACTATGACAGGCTGTGGAAAGAGGCGAAGGAGTATAATGCCGAGCATCCGGTGAATGCCATTGTAGATGCTTTTGAGGAAGAGGATACTTATGAGCTGAGTCATCCTTATGACAGGGTTCTGGATCCTAACGGTGATGGTCTGATGGGGAGTATTGAGATTCCGAAGATCAAAGCCAGACTGGCGATTTATCATGGACTGAGCAAAACGGTCCTGGAAAAGGGTGTCGGTCATGTGGAGGGTACCAGCCTTCCAATTGGAGGCAAGAGCACCCATGCGGTTCTGGCGGCGCATCGAGGTCTTCCTAACGCAAAGCTTTTTACAGATCTGGATCAGATGGAAAAGGGAGATATTTTTATCCTGCACATTCTTGGCAAGCATCTGGCCTACAAGGTGGATCAGATCAAGACGGTGCTTCCGGATGAGACCAGTGACCTGGATATTATCGAGGGTGAAGATCATGTGACTCTGATCACGTGTACCCCTTATGGAGTTAACACCCACAGGCTTCTTGTCCGGGGAGTGCGGACGAAATATGTGGTGGAAGATACAAAGAATGACGAAACGATACCGCAGAAGCTTGCTGTTGTGGATCCGAAGAGGGTTCTGGCCGGCGGCGCTGCAGTGCTTGTTGTTCTGATTCTGCTGATTTATCTGATCGTCCGTCGCAGTGGAAAGAAGCGGGTATCAGGAGAAAAAGAGGAGGCGGAAAAAAGTGGAAAAGAGAACTAAGCGGAAAAATTTTTTAAGCAGCTTTCTGGCAATCCTGGTAATGGCTGTGATGCTGATCGGCAGTATGGCGCAGGCAGTTTTTGCAGATGATTATGTAGCCGGGAAAACCGGAAATATCAATCTGACGATCCAGGAGACCGGAGAGGACGGAACCGTGAAACCGATTCCTAACGTGAATCTGACCCTTTATAAAGTGGGAAGTGTGACGTTTGACAGGAATGTGCATTTTGTGGTTGACAGCGCACTGCAGTTTACGGGAATTGATTTTGAAAATCTGAAAACAGCAGATGAGTGGTATAAAACAGCAGATACGCTTTCCGCGGCAGTGAAGAAGGCCGGACTCAGCGGAAGCGAGATGCAGTCAGACGCAAACGGAAAGATCGTCTACAGCAATATGGCTGAGGGCGTATATCTGATCGTACAGAGCAACCCGGATGACCCGAATGTATCGGTTTCTCCGATGGTCCTGACCGTTCCTTTTGTGGAAGAGGGTACGGGCTGGACTTATGATGTGCAGGCTTATCCCAAGGCTGTAACCCGTGACGGTGATAAGGAAACAAAGATCCAGGTTACAAAACGACTGTACTATATTAATCAGGATACTTTCGATGTTATCGAAATGGAAGCAGATGATGCAACCTATAAAGTTGGTCTTTTCCTGGATGATAAGGGAACAATCCCGTTCAGAAGTGACTACATGAAAGATATCCGCCTTGTAAAAGCAAGCAGCGGAACGGCTACCTGGGCAAATGTACCAGATGGAAAATATTATGTATTTGAGCTGGACGAGAATGGCGATCCGATGACTATTAATGATTCGATCATTATAGATGAAGGAAAGTCCTATTACTATGATGTAACTGATTCCAATGAAAATGCGACCAATGAGGCAGAGATCAGCCAGAATGGTTCTACAGAATCGGTATCATATGTAAATAACTATTATTCTTTCATTCCGACTGGATTTGCGTTGAAAGGACATATTACGATCAATAAGAAGGTTCTTGTTGACGGACAGAAGACAACGGTACCGGATACTTTCTATGCAGCTGTATTTGAGACAGGAGCAGATGACTCTCTGAATCTTGTTGAGGGTACGATCAGAGAACTGAATCAGAACGGTTCTGTCGATATAGAGGTTTCTTTCCCGGAGAATACAGAACCTGAGTCAGTTACCTATACAGTTATGGAGACTGATAAGGATGGAAATCCGGTTGATCATGATTCTTTCGCATATGAGATCGACGGTGAAGGTGATATCATTCTGAACGAAAGTGAGAGTTATGAAAACTCCATGGATATCACTAACAGTAAGAATACAACACCGGAGCCGACGGTAACGAATACACCGGTACCGAGCGGACAGCCAACAGTAACACCTTCTGAGAGAACAAGTACACCAGTACCTGGAGGTTCTACATCAACCAATAATGATGGAGGCGGAACAACAGGACGTACTTCTGTAAAGACCGGCGATAATACACCGATCGGTGTATGGGTTGGCATCCTTGCAGCAGCGATCGTAGTTGGCGGTGCAGCAGGTTTTGCAGTAAAAAGAAAAAAGAAAAAATAATAAAATGAATCATTGTAAAGAATGATCATCAGAAAGGCCAGACAGAGATGTCTGGTCTTTCGCTGGATATGGAGAACCGTTTTACGAATATTTTTACTGTAACGGCGGATGAGAGATAAACAACAGGGAATGGGAATATTGTCTTTTTTTTATCAAAAGAGAGTTTTACATAAAAAATTTCTTGACATTTGGTAAGGAGAAGTATATTGTATGTGTTGCAGTAATTTCATAAAAGATAGCCTTTTATTCAGAGTGGTGGAGATACAAAGGATCTGAGAAGCCACGGCAACCCCGGAAATCCAGGAAGGTGCCAACCTGAGCGAGCAATCGAACAATAAGAGGATTGTTTACAGAATTTAAACAGTCCGGATTGTACGGGCTGTTTTTTATGTGATTTATAACCGTTGTATAAGTACAAAAGGAGAAAAACATGGAGAAAATTTTATTTACTTCTGAATCTGTAACTGAAGGACATCCTGACAAGGTTTGCGACTCTATTTCCGATGCCATCCTTGACGCTATGATGGAGCAGGACCCAATGAGCCGTGTTGCATGCGAGACTGCTACTACTACAGGTCTTGTACTTGTTATGGGTGAGATCACAACCAAGGCTAACGTTGATATCCAGAAGATCGTTCGTGATACGATCCGTGAGATTGGATATGACAATGCTGATTATGGTTTTGATGCAGATACCTGTGCAGTTATCACAGCTCTTGACAAACAGTCCACAGATATCGCTATGGGTGTTGACAAGGCGCTTGAGCAGAAAGAGGATAACATGAACGAGGATGAGCTGGATTCCATCGGTGCCGGTGACCAGGGTCTTCAGTTTGGTTATGCTTCCAACGAGACTGAGGAGTATATGCCTTATGCCATCAACATGGCTCATAAGCTTGCTCAGCAGCTCACAAAGGTTCGTAAAGATGGTACTCTGAAATACTTAAGACCGGATGGTAAGACACAGGTTACTGTTGAGTATGATGAGGCTGGAAAGCCGAAGAGAATCGATGCGGTTGTATGCTCTACACAGCATGATCCGGATGTGACTCAGGAGCAGATCCATGAGGACATCAAGAAATATGTATTTGACCCAATCCTTCCAAAGGATATGATTGATGCTGAGACAAAGTTCTTCATCAATCCTACAGGACGTTTCGTAATAGGTGGACCACACGGAGATGCAGGTCTCACCGGTCGTAAGATTATCGTAGATACCTACGGCGGATATGCACGTCACGGCGGCGGAGCTTTCTCCGGAAAAGACTGTACAAAGGTAGACCGTTCTGCAGCTTATGCAGCACGTTACGTAGCAAAGAATATCGTAGCAGCAGGTCTTGCCGACAAATGCGAGGTCCAGCTTTCCTACGCAATCGGTGTCGCTCATCCGACTTCCATCATGATCGACAGCTACGGCACAGGAAAACTCTCCGACAACAAACTGACCGACATCGTTCGTGAGAACTTCGACCTTCGTCCGGCTGGAATCATCAAAATGCTGGATCTGCGCCGCCCGATCTACAAACAGACTTCCGCTTACGGCCACTTCGGAAGAAACGATCTGGATCTGCCGTGGGAGAAACTGGATAAAGTAGAAGACCTGAAGAAATACCTCTAATTTCAGGCTTTTCTGTTTATAGAAAGTTTAGAAAGATTCATCTAAGTTAATGAAAAATCCTCAGGCGTTGTGCTATAATAAATTTAGACTGCGTACTGGGGATTTTTTGTGCGCAAAAGTATGAAATATGTGTTGGAAAACAGGTGGATCTTATATGGAAAAAAAGAAGAAAAGCATGAAATTAAGGACGAGAGTAATCATTTCTTTTTTCATCATCATACTGGTTCCGATCGTGATGTGTGCCTTGACATTTTACTTTTTTGTAGGGTATAAAGCAAAGATTATCGGTGAAAAATACGGTCTTGCGAACGCAACATACCGGACGATTTCGAACAACACCCTGCTGCTGAATGCGATGACATCAGAAGAGTACGACGAAGTAGAGGATACCGCGAAATCGGATACGGCAAAGCTGGAAGAAACGAATTATCTCTCTGTTCTGAATGCAAGACTGCAGAAAAAACAGTCGTTTATCGCGGTGCGCGAGGATGGTGTTATCATTTACAATGGCTCGGAGGAGCTGTCGTCGGAGGAACTGGAAAATGAACTGCCGAAATACGGTGACCCGGGGGCCAATTCGAAGGGCGGCGTTTATTTCCGCAATGAAAAACAGTGGATGGTCAAACAGGTGGACTATGAGAACTCGGACGGAAAAGAATGCAGTGCGTTTATCGTCACCAAGACAGACCAGATTGCGCCGCAGATTACGGGCATGGCAAAAGAGCTAGGCATCGTGATTGTGCTGATTCTGGTGTTCACCAGTCTGGGCCTGAGCTTCTGGATTTACCGCGGTGTGATCGGACCGCTCGAGCAGCTGAAAAAGGCGACACAGAATATCAAAGACGGAAATCTGGATTTCACTGTTGAACCGTGCGGCGTGGCGGAGATTAATGACCTCTGCGAGGACTTTGAGGAGATGCGTATCCGGCTGAAAGAGACGGCGGAGGAAAAAGTCGAGTTTGACAAAGAGAATAAAGAGCTGATCAGCAACATTTCGCATGATCTGAAAACACCGATTACCGCGGTCAAGGGTTATGTCGAGGGAATCATGGACGGTGTGGCAAATACGCAGGAGAAGATGGACCGCTACATCCGCACCATTTACAACAAAGCGAATGAGATGGACCGTCTGATCAATGAGCTGACGTTTTATTCCAAGATTGACACGAACCGCATTCCGTATACGTTTTCCAAGATTCACATTGCGGATTATTTTGATGATTGCGTGGAGGAACTGAATCTGGAGCTTGACGCGCAGCATGTGGATCTGACATACTTTAATTATCTCGAGGACGACCCGATCGTCATCGCGGATGCGGAGCAGATCAAGCGTGTCATCAATAACATTGTAAGCAATTCCATCAAATATATGGACAAGAGCCATAAGGTCATCAACATCCGTCTGCGTGATGTCGGAGATTTTGTGCAGGTGGAGATTGAGGACAACGGAAAGGGAATTGCGACGAAGGATCTGACGAAGATTTTCGACCGTTTCTACCGCACCGACACGTCCCGCAACAGCACGAGGGGCGGCAGCGGCATAGGTCTTTCCATCGTGAAGAAGATTCTCGAAGACCACGGCGGAAAAGTGTGGGCCACCAGCAAAGAAGGCGTGGGCACCACGATGTACTTTGTATTAAGAAAATATCAGGAGGTACCTGTTTCATGAGTAAGATACTGATTGTTGAGGATGAGGAATCCATTGCGGATCTGGAGAAGGATTATTTAGAACTTTCGGGCTTTGAGGTAGAGATTGAAAACCAGGGAGACACCGGTCTTGTGCGGGCGGTCAAAGAGGATTTTGATCTGCTGATTCTGGATCTGATGCTGCCGGAGGTGGATGGCTTTGAGATCTGCCGTGAGGTGCGTGAGAAGAAAGATATTCCGATTATCATGGTTTCGGCAAAGAAGGATGATATCGACAAAATCCGCGGACTCGGCCTTGGTGCAGATGATTATATGACGAAGCCATTTTCTCCGAGTGAGCTGGTTGCGCGCGTGAAAGCGCATCTGGCACGGTACGACCGTCTGGTCGGAAACGGCAAGAAAGAGAATGATGTTGTGGAGATCCGCGGCATCAAGATTGACAAAACGGCACGCCGCGTGTGGGTGAACGGAGAGGAGAAGCAGTTTACAACGAAAGAGTTCGATCTGCTGACCTTCCTTGCGGAGAATCCGAACCGCGTTTTCACGAAAGAAGAGCTGTTCCGTGAGATCTGGGATATGGAGTCCATCGGAGATATTGCGACGGTTACGGTGCATATCAAGAAGATCCGTGAAAAAATAGAGTTTAATACGGCAAAGCCGCAGTATATCGAGACGATCTGGGGCGTTGGATATCGGTTTAAGGCATAAAGAATCTGTGTTTCGGGGAGAGATAAAATGGGAAAAATTTACTATCTGATGGGAAAAAGTGCGTCAGGGAAAGATCATATTTATGAGCATCTGATCCAGGAGACGGCGCTGGATTTAAAACCGTTTGTCCTGTATACAACACGGCCGATCCGGAGCGGGGAGCAGGACGGAAGAGAGTATTTCTTTGTGGATGAAAAACGGCTTTCGGAACTGCGGGAGGCCGGAAAGATTATCGAGGAGCGCATGTATTCGACGGTGCAGGGGCCGTGGTATTATTTTACGGCGGATGACGGGCAGATTGATCTTGCGAAGCATGATTATCTCGGAATCGGGACATTGGAATCGTATCTGAAATTAAAGGCATACTTCGGGGAGCAGGCGATGGTTCCGCTGTATGTCGAGGTGGACGACGGGCTGCGGCTTTCGCGGGCACTGGAACGGGAAAGAAAACAGACAGAGCCGAAATACGCGGAGATGTGCCGGAGATTCCTGGCGGACTGTGAGGATTTTACGGAGGAGAAAATTGCGGAAGCTGGAATCGTCCGCAGATTTTCCAATAATTCTACGCCGGAAGACTGTTTTTCCGAAATTCAGAATTTTGTGGAACAACAGAAAAAGTTGTGATATACTTAATGCAGTATTAGTAAGAAATACAAAAGAACTCCAGGGGGTGATTTTATGCAGGGTTTTCAGAAGGTTGTAGGACATCAGGAAATCATAACGCATTTACAGAATGCCATTTCGATGAATAAAGTATCTCATGCTTATCTTTTTGGCGGAGAGAGTGGATCGGGAAAGAAAATGATGGCTTCACTGTTTGCGATGACGCTTCAGTGCGAGAAGCACGGGGTCGAGCCCTGTATGGAATGCCCGTCCTGTAAAAAGGCACAGAGCCAGAATCATCCGGATATCATTTATGTGAAGCATGAAAAGCCGAACACCATCAGCATCGATGAAATCCGCGAGCAGCTCATTAACGATGTGATGATCAAGCCGTACAGCAGTCCGTACAAGATTTATATCATCGACGAGGCGCAGAAGCTGACACTTCAGGCGCAGAACGCGCTGCTGAAGACGATCGAGGAGCCGCCGGCCTACGCAGTTGTCATGCTTCTGGCAGACAACCCGGATGCGCTGCTTCCGACGATTTCGTCACGCTGCGTGCAGTTAAATTTAAAACCAGTGGGAGACCAGCTTGTGAAAGATTATCTGATGAACGAAATGCATGTGCCGGATTACCAGGCAGAGGTTGATGCGTCCCTGGCGCAGGGAAATATCGGAAAAGCAGAGCGGATTGCCCGTTCTCCGGAATACGAGGAGACGCTGGAAAATGCACTCCGCATGGCAAAGTACGCCGACAGTATGCCGCTGTATGAAATCGTGGAGACGATCAAAAAACTGACGGCCGAAAAAGACAATATTGATGATTACTTCGATATCTTTTCTTTATGGTTCCGCGATGTTCTGCTCTTTAAGGCGACAAAAGAGGTCGATTCCCTTGTGTTCAAGCAGGAGCTGAATGGAATCCGTGAGAGAGCAAATAAGAGCTCATACGAAGGCCTGGAGAAGATTATAGAGGCGATTCAGAAGGCGAGAGCCCGCCTGAACGCGAATGTTAATTTTGATTTAACCATGGAGCTTATGTTCTTGACAATGAAGGAAAACTGATAGCATGATAACAATTATAGGAGTACGTTTTCGAAACGTAGGAAAAGTATATTATTTCTCGCCGAGAGAGCTGGACATCTGCGTGGGCGATCACGTTATCGTTGAGACGGCGCGCGGCGTAGAGTATGGTTTCGTTGTGCTGGGGCCAAAAGAAGTTGACGATTCCAAGGTGATCCAGCCGTTGAAAGAAGTCATCCGCATTGCAACGCCGAAGGATGATGCGCGGGAGGAGAGCAACCGCAAGAAAGAAAAAGAAGCGTTTGAAATCTGCCAGAAGAAGATCCGGGCGCACAACCTGGAGATGAAGCTGATCGATGCAGAGTATACGTTTGACAATAACAAGATGCTGTTTTATTTTACCGCCGACGGAAGAATTGATTTCCGTGAGCTGGTAAAAGATCTGGCGGCTGTCTTTAAGACGAGAATCGAGCTTCGCCAGATCGGTGTCCGCGATGAGACAAAGATCCTCGGCGGAATCGGCATCTGCGGCAGACCGCTTTGCTGCCATACGTATCTGTCCGAGTTTGCACCGGTTTCGATCAAGATGGCAAAAGAGCAGAACCTGTCCCTGAACCCGACGAAGATTTCGGGTGTCTGCGGACGACTGATGTGTTGCCTGAAAAACGAGCAGGAAACCTATGAATACCTGAACCGCAAGCTGCCGGGTGTCGGCGATATCGTAACGCTGCCGGACGGCATGAAAGGTGAGGTTTCCGGTGTGAATGTGCTTCGTCAGCTCGTAAAAGTGCTGGTGGATGTGAACGATGAGAAGGAAATGCGGGAGTGTCCGGTGGAAGAGCTCAAGTTCAAGCCGAAGCATAAGAAGGAAAAAGGCAAAGAGAAGAAAAAAGACAGAAACAGCTCCGGGGAGCAGGCTTCTTCGGAAGAGGCAAAACAGCCGGAATAAGATTGATTTGGAATGCATTTTGAAAAAAGTAAGCGCCGGGTAAAACTGACGCTTCTTTTTGTGTGATGCGGCGCTGGGCGGTCAGCAGGAGGAGGGATTTTCATTGGATAGAAAAGAAGAATTTTTGAAGCCGGGTGAGCGGCTCGATGATCTGCAGAACGGTTACTGGATGATACAGAATCCATCCCTTTTCTGCTATGGCATTGACGCGGTGCTGCTGGCATCCTACGCGAAGGTGAAGCGCGGGGAGCGGGCGATGGATTTCTGCACGGGATCGGGAATTGTGCCGATTCTGCTGAAGGCGAAGACAAACGGAGAGCATTTTTTCGGGCTGGAAATTCAGGAGTACAGTGCCGAGATGGCACAGCGGAGTGTGCGGTACAATCATCTGGAAAATGATGTTGAGATTTTCCAGGGAGATGTGAAGACGGCATCGCAGCAGTTTGGAAAAGAAGTGTTTGATGTGGTAACGTGCAATCCGCCGTACATGACGGGGCAGCACGGGCTGACGAATGCGCTTGAGGCGAAGACGATTGCGCGGCATGAGGTGCTGTGCTCGTTTGATGATATTGCGAAAGAGGCATCGGCGGTTTTAAAGACGAAAGGACGGTTCTATCTGGTGCACCGGCCGTTCCGGCTGGCGGAGATTTTTTCGACGCTGAAAAAATATCATCTGGAACCAAAAAGGATGCAGCTCGTTTATCCGTTTGTGGACAAGGAGCCGAACATGGTGCTGATCGAGGCAATGAAAGGCGGGAATCCGAGAATTACTGTGGAGAAACCGCTGATTGTGTATGAGACGCCGGGCGTGTATACAAAGGACATCCGGGAATTATATGGAGACGGGAGATAAGAACATGGCAGGAAAATTATATTTGTGTGCAACACCAATTGGAAATCTGGAGGACATGACCTTCCGTGCAATCCGCATTCTGCAGGAGGTCGATCTGATCGCGGCGGAGGATACGAGAAACAGCATTAAGCTGCTGAACCATTTTGAGATTCATACGCCGATGACGAGTTATCACGAATACAACAAATACGACAAGGGCCGCGAGCTGGTGCAGAAGCTGCTGGCGGGAACAAATATCGCGCTGATCACGGATGCCGGAACACCGGGAATTTCTGATCCGGGTGAGGAGCTGGTGAAGATGGCGTACGAGGCAGGCATCGAAGTGACAAGCCTGCCGGGCGCATGCGCGTGTGTGACGGCACTGACACTGTCGGGATTTTCAACGAGAAGATTTGTCTTCGAAGCATTTCTTCCGCCGGATAAAAAAGAACATAAACTGGCGCTGGAACGGCTGAAAAACGAGACGCGGACGATGATCGTATACGAGGCGCCGCATCATCTGCTGAAAACGCTGCGGGAGCTGCTGGAGACGCTTGGCAACCGGCGGCTGACACTCTGCCGGGAACTGACCAAGAAACACGAGACGGCATGGCAGACCACGATTGAAGATGCCATCACTCGCTACGAACAGGAAGATCCGAAAGGCGAATGCGTTCTTGTCATCGAGGGCAGAAGCCAGAAAGAAATCGAGGACGAGGCGAAGGCAGCGTTTGAGGAGATTTCGATCGAAGAACATATGAAACGGTATGAAGATCAGGGGATTGCAAGAAAAGAAGCGATGAAACTCGTGGCGAAGGATCGCGGGGTGACGAAGAGGGATATTTATCAGTATTTGCTGGGGAAAGAATCATACAATGATTTTTGATCAGGCCATAGCCCAGTCTTGCGGCTTTTGCCTGCAGGGTGGGGTACAAGTCTTCTCCGCCGAAGGACTGGAAAGGCGTTTCGAGAGCGGAGTCCAGCAGATTGTAATCTCTGACTCCGTCGCTTCCGCCAGTTTGCTGAATCAACTGAGTATGCAGTATGAGAATCTGCTTTTTACTCAGTCTTTTCATTTAGCAAGTACCTCGTATGCTTCTTTGTTTTGTTCCATCAGGCGTTTTGAGATGCTTAACACATCCTCGTCGGATGCAGTGGTTTCCTGCTCGGCTTTGCTGAAGTCGATGACAAGATATCTTGGAACGTTATTTTTCAGAATCACAGCGGAACCACATTCGTCTACCAGGCGGGCGACTTTAGAAAAATTTTGGTTTGCTTCGGAAATGGAAATTAAAGTTTTTGTGTCGATAGTCATTTTGGGTACCTCCTTAAGACTTTTTTCTATAGTATATATAAATCTTAGGATAAATACAACCTAATTTGCCGTGTTATTTTTTGTTGCTTGCCGCAACGCCAGTTTTTATCGTATGATAGGCCCATCAAATACGAGGAGGACACAGTTATGCTGAGTGATAACATCAAAATACTGCGAAAGAAAAAAGGATATTCCCAGGAAACGCTGGCGGAGCAGCTGCATGTGGTGCGGCAGACGATTTCGAAATGGGAGAAAGGGATTTCGGTTCCGGATGCGGTGATGCTGGATCGGATGGCGGAGCTGTTTGAGGTGCCGGTGAGTGTGCTGCTGGGCGGCGGGCTGGAAGTAGAGGAGGAGCAGCCTTCGGAACTGAATGAGATTGCACAGCAGCTTGCGGTCTTAAATGATCAGCTGGTGCAGCAGGCAGTGCGGAGACGGAAAGTGATCCGGTATGCGTTTGTTGGTGTGTTTGCGGCGATCTTTGTTCTGATTGGAGCGGCGATCGGACTTCGGGTGTACACGGAATCACAGCTGCGGGATGAAGCGTCGCTTCGCACGGTTCGTTATGAATGCACGCTCGACGGGGAATCATATGTATATGAAGCTTCCTATAACAGTCAGTATCAGATCCTGTACGAGGGCGGCGATGCCTGGATTTCGAATCATGTGCAGCCGGAGCAGTACGAGGATGTGAATGTGCTGTCGGCGCAGATGCAGGATTACTTCGAAGAAAAAGGCGGAACATGCACGATCATTGACGAAAATCCGTAAAAGTTTTGTATTATTGTATTTTTTTATGGTTTTGGGTATTTTATCTGCCCGGTAATTCCTCTCTTCTGATATAATGGTAACAATGCATTATACTTAGAGGGAGGAATTTTTTTATGTCACAGACACAAACCCGGCGGAGTTCTCAGGTCGATCTGCTTCACGGCCCGATCCTGAAATCTCTGCTGCTTTTTGCCCTGCCGATCATGGCGTCCCGCGTGTTTCAGCAGATTTACAACACGATGGATACCCTGATCGTCGGCTATACACTCGGCGACTCATCGATTGCGGCGATGGGTGCCTGCTCGTCGATCTATGAGATGATGACCGGATTTACGTTCGGCGTCGGAAACGGTCTTGCGATCGTCACGGCGCGCTGCTTTGGACGGCAGGAGACGGACCGGATGAAAAAATCGGTCGCATCCTGTATCGTCATCGGCGTTGCCGTCACACTGGTAGTTACCATTCTGGCGACGATCTTCATGCATCCGCTGCTGCGCCTGCTGAAAACACCGGCGGAGATTCTTGAGGAATCCTACAGCTATATTTCGATTCTCTCGATTTTCCTGTTCGTCATGTTCGCCTACAACCTGTGCTCCGGCCTGCTGCGGGCGATCGGCAACAGCTTCATGCCGCTTGTGTTCCTGATCTTTTCATCGCTGGTGAACATCGTGCTCGATCTGCTGTTTATCCGCACCTTCGGCATGGGTGTCCGGGGTGCTGCGATTGCAACCGTCATTGCACAGGGCATTTCCGTTGTGCTCTGCCTGATTTATATTGTTACGAAAGCGAAAATCCTGCTTCCGGAAAAACGCCACTTCGCGCTGGACCGCGGACTGTACGCAGATCTGCTGGCGCAGGGATTTTCGATGGGATTTATGAGCAGCATCATTTATGTTGGTTCGATCGTTCTGCAGCCGGGCATCAACAGCCTCGGATATGAAACTATCGCCGGACATACCGCTGCGAGAAAGCTGTTTTCGTTCTCCATGATGCCGCTTTCCTCCATGGCGCAGGCCGTCAACACCTACGTTGCACAGAACCGCGGCGCAGACAACTGGGAGCGCGTGCGGAAAGGCATCCGTTACGCTTACATTTTCTGCTTCAGCGTAACCGCGTGCCTGATTGTAATCGTCACCCCGCTTGCACCAACTATGGTACACCTGATCTCTGGTTCATCCGACCCGACCGTCCTCGGAAACGGAGCCCGCTATCTCCGCGTAGCCATCCCGTTTTTCTTCGCCCTTGGGCTTGTCAACTGCAGCCGCCTTGCACTGCAGGCACTCGGAGAGAAAATTCTGCCGTTGCTGTCGAGCTTTATTGAGCTGTTTGGAAAGATTATCTTTGCCATGGTATTCATTCCACGCTACCACTACAGCGCCGTAATCTGGTGCGAACCGATCATCTGGTGCTTCATGGCTGCGGAGCTTGTGATTTCACTGTATCGAAATCCTTATATGAGAAAAGGGAAGACAGGAAACTGATTTTTAAATGAAAGAATTACCAGCCAATGCACGGAAAAATCTGTGTGTTGACCGGTAATTATATATCACATTATATTATTCATAGCAGGCACTGAATGCAGGTCTCATTTCTTCATTTTAAAACACCACCCTTATAATGTTTATTTTATATACATATAAAACTAAAATATCAATTTTAGAAAGCATTATAAAACAACGGCATAATAAAAATTTGTGGGATTATGGTGTATACTTGAGTTTCGAATCATGGAAAATATAAAGTCAGCATATTTTTATAAAGATCTTTTTAGTCAGGTGATGCAATGAACATTCTATGGAGTTCCATGCTGCTTCTCGGAATCGCATATGGCGCGCTGCAGGGACGGATACCGGAGGTGACGGATGGGGTGATTCAGGCTTCGAGGGAGGCGGTGGTGCTGGCGGTTTCGCTGGTTGGGGTGACGGGGTTCTGGGCAGGGCTGATGGAGATTGCGAAGAAGGCGGGAGTGATTGACGGGCTGGTGAAACGAATGGGGCCGGTGATGCGGTTTCTGTTTCCGGAAGTGCCGGAAGACCATCCTGCGATGCGGGCGGCGGGGATGAATATGATCTGTAATGTGTTCGGACTCGGCGCGGCTGCGACGCCGCCGGGGCTTGCAGCGATGGAACAGTTCGAAAAGCTGGAGGAGCAGCGGCGGGAAGAGCAAAAGAGGTCCGGGGGTTCCGGGACGGATATGGCCGGAAAGAAAAAACCGGCCGCAGTTCCAAAAGGAACTGCGAACCGGGAAATGTGTACATTTTTGATTTTGAATATTTCCTCGTTGCAGCTCATCCCCGTTAACATCATCGCATACCGCAGTCAGTACGGCAGTGTGTATCCGACAGCAATTGTAGGACCGGCGCTTGCGGCGACGGCAGCAAGTACGATTGCGGCGGTGATATTCTGCAAGATCATGGAAAAGATAAAATCGGTACAAAGAAAATAGCCGAAGGAATCTTACTCTGCCCAGGTGCCGTTCAAAAAGACATCTGTCTCGCTTCCGTTCTCGTGGATACCAACGATGTGCAGGTCATCCGATCCAACCATAAAGTCAACATGGATCAGGGAATCATTGACACCCTTTGCGAGGATTTCTTCATCACTCATATCCATAAATCCGTCCAGCACCTCGGAAAAGCCGGCGCCGGCGGCAACGTGGCAGCATGCGTTCTCGTCGAACAGAGTGTTAAAGAACATCAGACCGGACTGGTTGATCGGGGACTCCTTCGGAACGAGTGCAACCTCGCCGAGCATCGCGGCGCCCTCATCCATCGCGAACATTTTCTTCAGAACCTCTTCGCCCTGTTCTGCGTGGCAGTCGACAACCTTTCCGTCCTTAAAATCAACGGTAAAGTTGTTGATAACCTGGCCGGACCAGCTTAACGGTTTGGTGGAAACGAGGCGGCCTTCACATTTGCCGCGCATCGGGCTGGTGAAAACTTCTTCGGTCGGCATATTCGGGACATAGAAGGTATTGTTCATATGGTTGATATCGCCAGCGCCGCTCCACTTTGCGCCCGGAATCAGTTCAACTGTGAAATCGGTGCCGTTTTTGCTGGTATAATGCAGTTTGCGGAACGCCTGTTCATTCAGCCAGTTGGCTTTTTGGGTCATGCGGTCACAGTGTGCCTGCCAGATTTTCTCGACATCTTCGCCTTCTTTTAAATACAGGCAATCAAAAATAGCATTCCACAGCTTCTCAACCGCAATATCCTCCGGCTCGCCCGGGAATACTTTTGTGGCCCATGCCGGTGACGGAGCGGCAACGATCAGCCACTGATGTTTTCCGTCGAGCTGATCGCGGTATTTTTTCGTTACTTTCCCGCGCATTTGACGAACGGTAGAGAGCAGATCGGCAGAGATGCCGGCAAGCTCATCCGGATCGGAGGAATCAATGAAAATGCGGACCGGAAGATCTACGGTCATCTGTTTGAGGCGCTCCTCCTCCCAATTCTGAACCGTACCGAGTGTTTCGGCTGTGGCGTACTGATAACTCAGCTTGTTAATCGGACCACACTCCCAGATCAGCTCAACATAGCTTGCACCGGCTTTGTAACACTCTTCCGTGACCATGGTAGCAAGCAGAACCTGATCCACACCGGCCTGCAGACGGACACGCTGTCCTTTCTGTACATTTGCGCCGATTTTTACGATCAGCTTTGCGTATTCTCTTAATTTTGCTTCATTCATGATAAAAATCTCCCTTTTTGTAAAGTTTGTTTCAACTCACAGTCGGTATTTTCACGGAGTCTGACATGTCGAAAATAGTTCGACTGTGACTTGCCTCATGTCAGTGGAGGATACCGATTTCTCTCCGCCCGCCACTGCCGTTATGTTTCTTTTAACAATTCATCCCACCGCTTTAGAAGCGAGGGACTTCTTGTCTACGGATGTTAAAATTGGAATGGATCGTTAAACGCTCCATAATACGAAACCGGTTCGCCCGCAGAAAGCAGGTGATGGACATCGCCGACGGTCTGGCAGCGGAAGTACACTTCGCCTGGTTTGCGCTCTTCCGTTCCGACGATCGTGACGGAAGTCGGCGCCAGGAACAGGCCCTGCCAGAGCTGCACCGGCGTTGTGTTGAGCAGATGGGACAGCGCGACGCAGGTAACGCCGAGATGGCAGAAGCAGACGATGACAGCTTCGCGGTTCGTTTCATCTGAAGCGTGGTAGCGGTAGCCGTCGCGTACATAACCGTAGCGAGCAAGCAGCGCATCGAGTCCGTCCGTTACGACACGATAATTTTCATCCATGTTTCCGGTTTTCATGATCGGGTTCTGTGTCCAGAGATCATGATCATAGAGATCCCGGTTCGCATCGAGCACATCCGGCAGAAAATCCCACGGAATCCGGCGCTTCCCGGTTTCCGGGTCAATGACAGGCGCATCAAATTCGCGCAGCCATGGAAGAATTTTGGCTTCGCGATCCGCGTTTTTCAGTGTGAAAGAAGCCGTATCCTTCGCACGTCCGAGCGGCGAGCAGTAAAAATCGGTGACGTTCCATTTCGCCGTCCGCTTCGAAAGCAGCTCAGCCTCACGCCAGCCCTTTTCAGTCAGCGAATCAATCTCATAATTCGGTTCGCCGTGGCGGATAAAGATAATTTTCATAAAAATTCCTTTCTTCGTATGCCACAAATTGTTTGGTTTATGCATCGAAAAGTCAATTTCAGTTCCGAAAAATCTGCGGCAGAGCACAGAACATTCAGAATTGATGTCACTTAGCTTAGTGTATCATAAATTGTCAAATTTGTGTGAGTTTCTGTGGAAAAAGATGCGGCAAATTGGAAGAGGCGTTCGCACGTCTGGTAGGCGGCCTGGGAGGAGTGGTTAAGATTTGAGAGGAGAGTGACAGAGGATGATGCGTTCTGGAAATATTTTTGAACGGGAAGGCAGCAGAGGGCATGGCATGAGAACCGTATCGGGAGTGACGATTGCTGTGATAATCTGTTCTCTGCTGTCAGGGATTGCAGCAATTGGAATTATTTTGAATTTTGAAGCGGTAACGGCCAGAATTGCCGTTTTTGTTGTCAGGCTGTTATCATCTGCGTTTCCTGTTTTGTTAGTTGTTATAGCAGTTCTTTATTTGGCGGCACGGCTGCGGTGGAGATGGCACAGAGATTACAGGAGGTGGTGATTATTCTGGTTGGGATAAGATGTATGATCAGGGCAGTATTGAAATAAAAGGGGGATGCCATTTATAAAAAAACAGTAAATTCATCCACTTAGGACTAGCCGCCGCGGCTGTAGATTGATACAATAAAAGAAATAGGAAATATCGATTTTTTGCATAGGAGGAACACGGCGGCATGGCGGGATATGTGAGTCTTCAGGATGTAACCAAGACCTATCAAATGGGTGAGATTACCATCAAGGCTGCGGATGGGATCAGCTTTGATGTGGAAAAGGGTGAGTTTGTGATTGTTGTTGGACCGAGCGGTGCGGGTAAGACGACGGTGCTGAATATTTTAGGCGGAATGGATACGGCGACTTCCGGAAAGGTGCTGGTGGACGGGGCGGAGATCAGTAAGTACCGCGGCAAGAAGCTGATCCAGTACCGGCGGGAGGATATTGGATTTGTTTTTCAGTTTTATAATCTGATGCAGAACCTGACGGCGCTCGAGAATGTGGAGCTGGCGATGCAGATTTGTAAGCATCCGCTGGATGCGTCGGAGGTGCTTGCGGAGGTTGGACTGGAAGAGAGAATGAATAACTTCCCGGCGCAGCTTTCGGGCGGAGAGCAGCAGCGTGTGGCGATTGCGCGTGCGCTGGCGAAGAATCCGAAACTGCTGCTCTGCGATGAGCCGACCGGCGCGCTCGATTATGTGACGGGAAAAGCGATCTTAAAGCTGCTGCAGGATACCTGCCGGGAGAAGGGGATGACGGTCATTGTCATCACTCACAACTCGGCGCTGACACCGATGGCGGACCGCGTGATTAAAATCCGAAACGGAAAAGTGGCGGGCATGAAAACAAATGAGAACCCGACACCGGTGGAAGAGATAGAATGGTAGGTGGACGATGAGAGCATTTCGAAAAGACTTTATCCGGGAAATCACAAAGAACAAGGGGCGGTTTCTGTCAGTCTTTTTCATCGTGCTTCTTGGCGCGGCGTTTTTCTCGGGCATCCGGTCGGCGGAAGGAGATATGAAGGTTTCGGCGGACCGGTATTATGATGAAGTAAATTATATGGATTTGAGAGTTCTTGGAACGCTGGGGCTGACGGACGATGATCTGGCGGATATCGCGAAGACGGACGGCGTGAAAGCGGTTTATGGCGGAAAGACGGTGGAAGTGCTGCATGACATCGGCGAGAGCGAGCAGGTTGTGAAACTGATTGCGCTGACGGACGGTGTGAATGAGCCGCGCGTGGTCGAGGGACGGATGCCGGAGAAAGAGGATGAAATTCTTGTTGATACGCAGTTTCTGAAAAGTTCCGGCTGTGAGATCGGGGATCAGGTAACGTTCACTTCCGGAACGGAGGATCCGCTCTCAGATTCGCTGACCGGGGATACGTTTACGATTGTTGGTTCGGCGACGCTCCCTTATTATATGGATCTGAACCGCGGAACGGGCTCGATTGGAAACGGAAGCATCAACAGTTTTGCACTGCTGCTTCCGGAGACATTTACCTCGGATCTCTATACAGAGATTTACATCCAGGCGGACGGCGCACAGGAAGAGGCGAGCTACAGCGATGCATATGATGAGACGGTGAAGGCTGTACAGACGAAGATTGAAGCGCTCGAGGATGCGGCGTGCGACCGGCGGTATACGGCAGTCAAAACCGAAGGACAGGAAAAGATTGATGATGCAAAACAGCAGATCGCTGATGCAGAGCAGAAATTAGCGGACGCAAAAACAGAGCTGGATGACGGTGCACAGCAGCTTGCCGACGCGAAAGTGACGATTGCGGACAAAGAGCAGGAACTTCTCGACGGCGAACAGACGTTAAAGGACAAAGAACAGGAGCTTCTTGACGGAAAGCAGACGATTGCTGAGAAAGAACAGGAACTCCTTGACGGAAAACAGACCATTGCAGACAAAGAGCAGGAACTTCTCAGTGCGAAAGCAACCATCGCCGACAAAGAGCAGGAACTGGCATCCGGCAAGGCAACGCTGAAAGATAAAGAGGCGGAACTTGCGAGCGGAAAAGCGACGCTGGAAGCAAAGGCGGCAGAGCTGGAAAGCGGAAAAGCGGAGCTGAATCAGAAAGCCGATGAACTTGCAAGTGGAAAAACCACACTTGAGGCAAAAGCGAAAGAACTTTCCGACGGAAAAGCACAGCTTGCAGAGAAAGAAACAGAACTGGCATCCGGCAAAAAAGAGTTAGAGGAAAAAATGACGCAGCTTTCGGCGGCAAAAACCGAACTGACTCGGAAGCAGACGGAGCTGAATACTGCAAAAGAGCAGCTTTCCGAAAAAGAAACGGAATTGAATATTGCAAAGGAACAGCTTTCCGCTGCACGCGAGGAACTGGACAACAAGAAAGCAGAAACCGCTGCAGGACGTACACAGTATGAAGCGCAGAAGGCAGCGTATGAAGAACAGAAGAGTCAGTATGAGACAGCCAAGGATCAGTTAGCCCAGATTTCCAGGCAGCTTCCGATGGTGGAGGCTGCGCAGACAGAAGTGACTGGTCAGATCGAGGTGATTGAGGCTCAGCTTGACGGACTGACAGAGGAAGATGAAGCATATGTATCTCTGTTGGAACAGAAAACTGCACTGGAAGCAAAGCAGACAGAGTTAGCACAGCAGCTTTTCACGATGCAGGAGCAGAAAACATTTCTGGAACAAAACATCGCAGCGTTTGAAGCAGCAAGCGCTGATGCGGAAGCCCGGCTTGCGGCTGCAGAAGCTCAGATTACCGACGCAGAAAGTCAGCTTGCCGCTGCAGATACACAATTAACAGAAAAAGAGCAGGAATGCGCCGCAGGCGAGGCACAGATTGCTTCTGCAAAAGAAGAACTGGAAAGCGGCGAAGCTCAGATTACAGAGGCTCTTGCCCAGCTTCAGGATGGAGAAGCACAGGCAGAAGCTTATCAGAAACAGATTGAGGATGGCGAAGCCCAGCTTGCATCCGCCAAAGCAGCGATTGCCGACGGAGAAGCTCAGATTGAGACGAACCGCAGTAAATTAAAAGACGGAGAAACTCAGCTTGCGGCTGCCAGAGCCCAGCTTGCTGATGGGGAACAGCAGATTGCATCGTACCGACAGACGATTCAGTCGGGTGAGGCCCAGCTTGCGGCTGCAAAGCAGACAATTTCCAGTGGAGAAAGTCAGCTCGCCGACGCGAAACAGACGATCGCCGACGGCGAAACCCAGTTAGCAGAAGCAAAGCAGACGATCGCCGATGGAGAAACTCAGCTCACCGAAGCAAAGCAGACGATTGCCGACGGAGAAACCCAGCTTGCCGACGCGAAACAGGAAATCGCCGACGGAAAAATCTCCCTTGCGGATGCGAAACAGGAAGTTGCCGATAAAGAAAAAGAACTTGAGGACGGCAAAGCCGAATACGAAAAAGCAAAAGCCGACGCCGAACCAGAAATCGCGGATGCGAAGCAGGAAATTGCGGACGGTGAGAAAACACTCGCAGACCTGAAAAAACCAACGTGGTACGTCTGGGGACGGGATAAGGTAACGTCAACTGAGAGCTTCGGTCAGGATGCCGGCCGTATCTCGAATATCGGAAAATTCTTCCCGGTTATCTTCTTCCTCGTGGCTGCTCTCGTCAGCCTGACGACGATGACACGAATGATCGAGGAACAGCGTCAGCAGATCGGAACGTTAAAAGCCCTCGGCTATTCCGACGGCGTGATCGCCTTTAAATATTTCGCATACGCGATGCTCTCCACCGTATCCGGCGCTCTCGCGGGCGTGGTGGTTGGAGAAAAAATCCTGCCCTGGGTTATTATGAATGCCTACGGCATGCTGTATACCGGACTCCCGTATTACATGACCCCGCTGAACTGGGAGCAGGGAGGCCTTGCGATTCTGGCGAGTGCAGCCTGCACCGGCGTGGCGACGATCGCGGCATGCTACAAAGAACTCGCCGCAGGTCCGGCAGAGCTGATGCGGCCGGAAGCACCGAAAAACGGCAAACGGATTTTCCTGGAACGCATCGGCGTACTCTGGAAACATCTGAACTTTACGCAGAAATCAACCGTGCGGAATCTGGTGCGGTATAAAAAACGATTCTTCATGACCGTTATTGGAATCGGCGGATGCATGGGTCTGATCCTCGTCGGTTTCGGCCTTCAGGATTCCATCACCGCGATTGCGAAAAACCAGTTCGTCAGCCTCTTCACCTATCAGGCGAATGCTGTGCTGAATTCAGATGTGGATGAATCCGAAAAAGAAGCATTGCAGACCGATCTGGAAAACCACAGCGGCATCGATGAGCTGCTGGAAATGTACTGCCAGAACATCGAACTGCAGACCGACAAAAAGACCGTGGATGCAGTGCTTGAAGTGCCGAAAGAACTGACGAATTTCAATGACTTCTATGCCTTCCGAGACCGGAAAAGCGGAGAAGTTTACGAATTCCCGACCGACGGCGGCGCAGCCATCAGCGAAAAGACAGCAACGATGCTCGGCGTAAAAGCAGGCGACACGGTTCAGCTGAAAAAAGGCGACGATATTGTGGACGTAAAGATTTCGATCATCGTCGAAAACTACGTGCGCCATTACCTGTATCTGGCCCCGGATCTCTACGAGGAGCTGTTCGGCGGAGCGCCGGATTACAACCAGCTTCTGATGAAATATCAGGACACGTCGAGCAATTATGAGACAGCACTCGGAGAAAAAATCATGACGTACGACGGTGTAGCGGCAATCTCGTTCACATCCGACCTGATTGATCAGATTGACAACATGCTTCGTTCCCTCGACATCGTCATCGTGGTGCTGATCGTATCGGCGGGCCTGCTGGCGTTTGTGGTGCTGTACAACCTGAACAACATCAACATCACCGAACGACAGAGAGAGCTGGCAACGCTGAAAGTGCTCGGCTTCTTCGACGGCGAGGTGGCATCGTACGTGTACCGGGAAAACATGGTGCTGACACTGTTCGGCGTTATCGCGGGCATGGGAATTGGAACGTTTTTACATCATTGCGTAATTCAGACCGTCGAGGTCGATATGATGATGTTCGGACGAAACGTGTTCCCGCGGAGCTACGGCTGGAGCGCCCTGATTACCCTGGCGTTTGCTCTGTTCGTCAACTTTATGATGTTCTACCGGTTAAGAAAAATTGATATGATTGAATCGCTGAAAAGCGTGGAGTAAACAACAGAAAAAGGTCGTCCGCGGTGATGCAGAGAATCTGCAGAAACCGTGGGCGGTTTTTTCATTTTGAAGTGAAATATGAGCCGGAATGCTTGTTTTTTCAGACATTTCGTTGTATAAAAAAGATAAGGGTTTTTATCAGAACAGAATTAAAAAACAAAGAGTAAAGGGGATTTTTACAAATGGGAACAACAGAAACGAAAAAAATGAGAGTCGGCGTTGTCGGCTGCGGAGCGATCAGTGATATTTATCTGATGAACATGATTCATAACTTTGAGAATCTTGAGGTAGCAGCATGCTGCGCAGGCCATCTTGAACATGCGAAAAAGAAAGCAGAGCAGTATGGCATCAAGGGCTGTACCTACGAGGAAATTCTGGCAGACCCGTCGATTGAAATGGTAGTCATTCTGACACCGGCACCGACCCACGAGGGGCTGATCCGTCAGGCACTGGAAGCCGGAAAACACGTTTACACTGAAAAAACAATGACCCTCGCACCGGAAACGGCAGCGAAACTGATCGAGCTGGCAGAGGAGAAACATCTCTATCTCGGTTCCGCACCGGACACCTTCCTTGGATCGGCACTGCAGACCGCAAGAAAAGCGATCGACGACGGGCTGATCGGCGAGGTGACATCTTTCGAAGCATGCGCAAACCGCGATCTTGATTTGCTGGCGAGCATCTTCCGTTTTCTGCGGATGCCGGGCGGCGGTATCTGCTACGATTTCGGTGTTTATTATCTGACCGCCATCGTCAGCCTTTTCGGCCCGGTGGACCGTGTCGTTTCCTCCGTGCGCAACCTTGCGCCGAAGCGCGTCAATGTCGTCCCGGACAGCCCGGAATACGGCCAGGAATTTGACTACAGCAACGAGAGCCAGGTTTTCACGATTCTGGAAATGAAAAACGGCGTGACCGGCACATTCTGTGTCAATGGCGACAGCACCATCAACGATCAGGCGGTATTTACAATTTACGGCAAAAAAGGTATTTTAAAGCTGGTGGACCCGAACAATTTCGGCGGCGATATCGTCTACATTCCGGGCGTGAAGGACTGGACACAGCAGGCAGTTCCGGAAGTGCTGGATTATGGCTTTGCCTACAGCGAAAACAGCCGCGGCCTCGGTCCGTCCGAGATGGCAGAAGCAATTGCAGAGGGCAGACTAAACCGTGCGAATGCCAAAATGGCATATCACGTACTCGATACGATCGATCAGATTATGAAGAGTGCGGAAACGGGTGCATTTGAGAAGGTTCCATCCACCTGCGAAAGACCGGAGGCCATGCCGAATTCATAGCCTATTTCTGATAGGATTGCAGGTACATCTGACGGAAGTCGGTAGGGCTTACATTTTTTGATTTCAAAAAGACTCTGTTAAACGTAGAAATACTGTTAAAACCGGATTCGAGCGACACTTCGGTGATCGTGAGATCCGGTTTTTTTAACAGGTTTTCGGCGATATGGAGCCGTTCCCTGGTGACGAAATCCGTGAAGGAGAGGCCGGTGTATGCGCGGAACAGCTTGGAAAAATGGCAGCGGGAGAATCCGGCGACCTTTGATGCTTCTTCCAGGGAAACCGGTTCGGTGCAGTGACTTGAGATCCAGGTACATGCAGCAATCATCTGGCGGTGTACCTGTGCGGAATGGCCTGTTTTTTGCGGTGCGGCAGTTTCGGTCGGCACGGAGAGATTTTCGCCGAGCAGAATAAAAAACTGATATAGCAGAACGCATCCGCGCAGTTCGGAAAAACTGATACCGGAGAGGGAGAGCCTGCGCAGCTCTGTCAGAAATCCGCGGAGTTTTTCGATTTCCGGGAAGTTGTTCTGATTCAGAAGACGGATCTGATAAAAAAGATAAGCAACAGACTGGAAATCCACGCGTTTTTCCAGAAAATCTGCATCGAGCTGAAGCATGATCAGGCGATGTTCTCTGTTGGTTGTGGAAACAGCGTGCAGCTCGCCGGGCCAGATAAAAAGAAGATCACCGGGCTTTAGCGGAAAGGTTTCTCCATTTACTTCATAGATAATGCCGTCATCCTGTGCAAGCACAATTTCAATATAGTGATGCCAGTGCAGACCGAAATAGGCGGGGACATGCGAAATAGAGATATCGTAAACATAGCTGTTAGCAAAATGATTGTTTTCGAAAAAAGAAGTCGAATCGTTTTTCATGGCAAAAGAATCCTCCGTATCTGATAAACGGTATTATACAACAGAAGAGAGAAAAAATATAGAAAAAATCGAAACATCTGGGCAATGATCGGCAATATATAAGTAGTGTTTTACGAGGATCTGTATTATGGTTAAGATATGAAAATTGTGAAGAACGGCAGAAATCGGAAAAAGAGTGATGTGATTTTGGCGAAAATTCACAAAAAACAATAAAAGTTTATGAAGAGTGAAGAAGTGAGAGGTAAGCGAAAAATGCAGATTTATGTAGATGGAAATGCTGTGCGAAGCGGAAATGGGCAGAAGGAATATCCATTTCAGACGATTTCCGAGGCGGCAAAAATTGCAATGCCCGGCGACGAGGTGCTTGTAGCGCCTGGCGTATATCGGGAATATGTAGATCCGGCGAATGCGGGATGTGAGGATGCAAGAATTGTGTACTGTTCTGTGGAACCGGGAAAAGCTGTGATTACCGGTGCGGAAATTGTGGATAACTGGGAGCATTTGGAAGGTGATGTGTGGACAGCGCGCGTTTCGAACGGATTGTTTGGGGATTACAATCCATATACGACACTGGTCAGCGGTGACTGGTTTATCGCATCCTACACGGCACATACCGGAGAAGTGTATCTGAATGGAAAATCCATGTATGAGGTGACAAGTCTGGATCAGGTGAAAAAGCCGGAGATCTATAAAAAATCCTGGGATCAGGCATTCACGGTTTACACCTGGTATGTGGAGCAGGACGAAGAAAAAAATGAAACCGTTTTCTATGTGAATTTTCAGGGAAAAAATCCGAACGAAGAAACCGTAGAAATCAATGTACGTGAGAATTGCTTTTATCCGTCGAAGGAGGGCATCGGTTACATCACTCTGTCCGGCTTTGTTGTAAAACAGGCGGCAACTCAGTGGGCTCCGCCGACGGCATATCAGGAAGGAATGGTTGGCCCGCACTGGTCAAAGGGATGGATTATCGAGGATTGTGAGATTTCAGATTCGAAGTGCTCGGGCATTTCCCTTGGAAAATACAGACAGCCGAACAATGACAATAAATGGCTCAAATGGAAATTCAAAGATGGTACACAGACGGAGCGTGACTGTATCTGCCAGGCGCAGCGGGAGGGATGGACGAAGGAAAACATCGGAAGCCACATCATCCGCCGGTGCAACATCCACGACTGTGGACAGACGGGTATTGTAGGCCACTTAGGTGGTGTGTTCTCGATCATTGAGGATAACCACATTCACCATATCAATAATAAACAGAACCTTGCGGGTGCGGAGATCGGCGGCATCAAGATGCATGCAGCAATCGATGTGATCATTCGAAGAAACCATTTCCATCACTGTACGAGAGGCCTCTGGCTCGACTGGCAGGCACAGGGCACACGCGTTACGCAGAACCTGTTCCATGACAATACGCTGCCGAACGAGGAAAATGCAAATCCAGAAGGTATGGACGGTATCGGCGAGGATATCTTTATTGAAATTTCCCACGGACCGACGCTGGTGGACAATAACGTACTGCTTTCGGACCGCGCGATGAAGCTGGCAACGCAGGGGGTTGCGGTAGTACATAACCTGATCGCGGGATCGTTTACTGCTGTCGGCCGCGGTGTCAACAATGGCTCCGAAAAGCTGCCGTCGCCACGCTACACACCGTACCATGTGCCGCATCGCACAGAGATCAACGGATTTATGACGGTTCTTCACGGTGACTGCCGGTTCTACAATAATATCTTCATCCAGAAGCCGGTTCGTGCGGGAATGGAAGAAATCCGTAAACTGACTGGGGATAATGAATGGGATGACGGAAATCTGACAGCAGGAACCGTGCCGTACAGCGGATATCCGACGCTGGAGGAGTACGTGGCAAGATTTGAGGGCTACTGCGGAATGGGCTCCGGAAAGTCGCCGGATCTGTATTACGAGAAGCTGCCGGTATGGCTTGGCGGAAACGTTTACTTCAATGGGGCGAAGCCGGCGGAGCAGGAACAGGACGCTGTAGTGGATACCGAGCATGAAATCACCATCGGTGTAAAAGAAGAGAACGGAAAATGGAAACTGGAGACCAATGTTTACGATTATCTGCCGCAGAATGCCTGTGCAGTGATCTCAACGGAGACGCTTGGCATGGCATTTGAGCCGGAACAGAAATATGAGAATCCGGATGGAACGCCGATCGTGTTCCGATATGACTACTTCGGAAACCGTCAGGGCATTCATCCGCTGCCGGGCCCGTTTGCATCAAAAGAGGCTGCGGAAGAAGCATTATCGTAAAGAAATTCTATAGACCCGCAAAAAAATAGCGTAAAAAATTCAGCGCCGCAGAGAGTGAATGACTGCGTCACAGCCTTTTTTGCAGGGTTTTACTATAACAAAAAGGAGTATAGAGAAATGATTTACTATGTCAATAATTCCGCTCCGAAGAATGGAAACGGAACAAAAGAGATGCCGTTCAAGTTCATCAACGATGCGGCAAAAATTGCAAAGGCAGGAGATGAAGTTCTGGTTGCACCTGGTATTTACCATGAATATGTTGATCCGGTCAACGGCGGAACCGAGGATGCGAGAATCGTCTATAAGAGTGAGAAGCCGCTCGGCGCAAAGATCACCGGTGCGGAAACGATGAATGACTGGGAGCATTACAAAGATAATGTGTGGGTATGCCGTGTAGACAACGGAGTGTTTGGCAATTATAACCCATACACGACAATGGTCGGCGGTGACTGGTATTTTGCACCGGTGGTACGCCATACCGGCGCGGTTTATCTGAATGACCGCCAGTTATACGAGGCAGAGACGCTCGAGGAGTGTATCAAAGGCGAGGTTTATGCGCCGTCCTGGGAGCCGGAGTGGTCGGTTTACAAATGGTATACCGAGCAGGACAAAGAGAAAAATCAGACGGTCATCTACGCAAACTTCCAGGGTAAAAACCCGACGGAGGAAAAAGTAGAAATCAACGTGCGCCGGAACTGCTTTATGCCGTCGAAAACAGGCGTAAATTACATTACGTTCAGTGGATTTGATGTCAGCAAGGCGGCAACGACATGGGCTCCGCCGGCCGCTTACCAGGACGGTATGATCGGTCCGCATTGGTCGAAGGGATGGATTATTGAGGACTGTGAGGTCAGCAACAGCAAGTGCTGCGGTATTTCGCTCGGAAAATATTACGATCCGGAGAACGACCATTACTTTACCAGAAAACACGTAAAAAGCCCGACCCAGATGGAGCGTGATGCTGTGTGCCGCGGCCAGTATCACGGCTGGACGAAGGAGAACATCGGAAGCCATATCATCCGCCGCTGCCACATCCATCACTGTGAGCAGACCGGTATTGTCGGACGGATGGGCGGTGTGTTCAGTATCATTGAGGACAACCACATTCACAACATCAACAATATGCAGCAGCTTGGCGGAGCCGAGATTTCCGGTATCAAGATGCATGCAGCGATCGATGTTGTGATGAGAAGAAATCACATTCATCATTGTACGATGGGCATCTGGTGCGACTGGGAGGCACAGGGAACACGCCTGACCCAGAACCTGCTGCACGACAACTGCCCGCCGGAGGGAACACCAAAGGCAGAGGGCGCAATGATGAGTCAGGATATTTTCATCGAGGTTGGCCATGGTCCGACACTGATCGATAACAACATTATGCTCTCACCGGTCAGCGTTCGTATGGCGACCGATGGTATTGCCTGCGTACACAATCTGATGCTTGGCTCATTAACTGCAGTTGGCGGCGGAACAGGAGACCGTTACACGCCGTATCACATCCGTCACCGTACCGAGGTTGCCGGATTCATGACATTCCTGCATGGCGATGACCGGTTCTACAACAACATCTTTATCCAGAATTACCCGGTTGAGGAAACAGAAACGGTTGAGGACATGGGCTTCAAGATGGAGGATAACCAGGAGGTCGGAACGCATGTGTTCGACGAGTATCCGACCTATGACGAGTGGATCAGCCACTTTGAGCTGGACAAACCGGCCGACATGAGCAAGCTGGAGCCGTATCACAATAAATGTCATCTGCCGGTTTGGGTAAACGGAAACGCTTACTTTAACGGAGCAAAGGCGTGTGTGAATGAAAAAGAGAATCTTATGGATAACGAGAACCAGGTTAAGGTGGAACTTGTGGAAAAAGACGGCCACTATTCCATCAAGACGAACGTGTATGAGTTCCTGAGGGATTTCCGGACGGGAATTATCAACAGTGATATTTTAGGATACGCCTTCGAGCCGGAGCAGAGATTCGAAGATCCGGACGGAAGCACGATTATCTTCGATCAGGACTATCTTGGCGAGCACCGCGGCGTGGCAGCAATGCCGGGACCGTTTGCGGATGGAGCTGAGGCAGAGAAGATTCTGTGGTAGAAGAAATCAGAACTTACCGGTTGATATGAAAAAAACAGGGCGCTGTGCAGGAAATGGCACAGCGCCCTGTTTTGGTAAAAGGAAAGTCAGGATGCCTTTGCAGAATCGTTTGCCGTCGGCATTTTCGCGTATAAGATTTTCAGCATAATCGGTGTTGCAATACTCGAGAAGAGAATCAGCAGAATCACGGCACTGAAGAAATCGCCGGATAAAAAGCCTGCATTCAGACCCTTTTGCGCAACGATCAGACAGACTTCACCGCGGGTCATCATACCGACACCGATTTTCAGGCTGTCGCCCCAGGTAAAGCCGCATCCCTTTGACATCAGGCCACAGCCGATAATTTTCGCGGCAAGGCCGACGATGACGAAACAGATGGCAAAGAGTACGAATTTCTCGTTCATGCCGCTGAGCGTTGTTTTGAGTCCGATACTTGCAAAGAAAATCGGTCCGAAAATCATATAGGAGCTGATATCCATTTTTTCTTCGATGTAATCGGAAGAATCGAGGGAACACAGGATAACGCCCGCAACGTATGCACCGGTAATATCGGCGATGCCGAAATATTTTTCGGAAATGTAGGACAGTCCGAAGCAGAGTGCAAGACCCAGAATCGGGAGACGGCGGGTGTGCGGAAATACGGAGTTCATGCGGTTGAACAGCTTAAAGCAGAGAAAACCGAGCACAATCGCAAGGGCAAAAAACAGAATGGTGGAGGCTGCTACTTTCAGCGGATTGGATGTCGGATCTTTAAAACCGATGACAACAGTCAGCACAATGATACCAATGACATCGTCGATGATGGCTGCATTTAAGATGGTTGTTCCAACCTCTGTTTTCAGCTTGCCGAGTTCTTTCAAGGCCTGTACGGTGATGCTGACCGATGTTGCAGTCAGAATAACACCGATAAAAACAGCGTGGTAAAATTCTTCCGTTCCGACAGCAGAGAAGCCATAAAAGCTCATGTATAAGATGGCTCCAAGAACGAGAGGAACAAAAACACCGGCACAGGCGATCAGCAGGGATTTCACTCCGGTGCGGAGCAGATCCTTCAGGCTGGTGCCAAGACCTGCGGAGAACATCAGCAAAATGACACCGATCTCAGCCATCTGTGCGAGAAAGTCAGACTGCTGAACAAGTCCCAGCACACTGGGTCCAAGGACAATACCGGCAATCAGTTCGCCCACAACCTGCGGAGCCTTGCATTTTCTGGCAAGAATACCAAACAATTTTGCGAATACGATAATGATTGCCAGGTCTTTTAAAATGACATACGTATCCATGAAAAAGATACCCCCTTTTATGAATTTTATGTATGTGTCGGCAGCTTGAAAGAGCAATGCCGGAGTTTGATACGCATACATTTTCAGTATAGCAAAAATTGAGAAAAAATACTATCGGCAAGAAAGAAAAAATAAAGTAAAACGGAAAAAGAGATATAGAAAAGAGCATGTAGATATAGTATGATCAAAGCAGCAAATAAATTTTACATGGAGTTCAAAAAGCGGGATCAAAGAAAAAACGAAAGGGGAAATAAAAAATGAGAGTTGGGAACGTGAAAGAAATTGTATTTTCCAAAGATCCAAAACAGATGAACTGGCTGCGGGAGGATTTCCCATACGCCGAGGTAAAATGCCCGCCGGAGTTTTCGGCTGAGGTGCAGAATGAGAAAGACGGAGATGTGCTGACAACGAAGATTGTGGTTTCTTACAACGGTGCGCATCCGTATTTTACAAATGCCGGAAGTATTGGGGTTTCATTTCCGTTGCAGGACCGCTACACGGACAGTGTGACCTGCCGTGACTATCGGTGTCATGCACATGTTTTCTGTGGAGAGAATACCAGTTATATTATGGCGCTCCGCATGGGCGGTGCGGCTCCGCATATGGGAATGGTGCTCACAAAAGGCAGTCTTTCTGCTTACAGTATTGAGCGCGATCTGAAACTGCAGAGCAATGACAGAGGCTGCTTCTGGCTGCACCCGTCCGCACAGGAATTTGCGCCGGGAGATACAATGAAGCTGGAGTGGAAGGTATTTCCGCATCGGGGACGCGAAGATTTCCGGGAGAAATTAAGAGCATTTCCCCGGGTGATTCTGGTGGATGCTGAGCAGTATGTGATTTATCCGGGAGAGACGAGTAAGGTAACCATTGAGCCGACATTTCCAGCGGAAAAAGTGACGATAAACGGAGCGTCGCTGGAAAAGACGGAAAATGGTGTTTATGAATATCTGTTTGAAAATGAAAAAACAGGGGAGTATGTACTTTCGATCTGTGCCGACGAGGTGAAAACCACCTGCCGTCTTCTCGTGCAGGAGCGGCCGGAAACACTGGCTGCAAAACGGTGTGCGTTTATTGTTGATCACCAGCAGTATCATGGAAAGATCAAAGAACTGCAGGGCGCATATCTGCCGTATGATAACGAAGAAAAAATTCTCGTCTGCACGCCGGAGAATGATTTCAATGCCGGAAGAGAGCGTACGGGAATGGGCGTGCTGATTGCACGGGCACTGCAGCAGAATCTTTTAAAAGACCGGGAAAAAGCGGAGCAGAGTCTTCGTGAGTATCATGCATTCTATCTTCGCGAGCTGGTAAATGCATCAACTGGACTTGTATGCAACTGCTCAGGAAAAGACAACAGCTATTTTCGGCTTTACAACTACCCATGGGCAGTGACATTCTTTCTTGAATGCTGGAAGCTGTGGGGAGAAAAAGAAGATCTGAAGACAGCAGTTCATATCACAGAGAAATTTTATGAACAGGATGGATTCCGTTTTTATCCGATTGAAATGCCGATTGTGATGCTCTGTCATGAGTTGGAAAAAGCAGGAGAACAGAAGGATCTGAAAACAGTAAAAGATCTGTTTCGATGTCATGCTGATCAACTGATTGAGATTGGAACGGCTTATCCGGCTTCGGAAGTAAATTACGAACAATCGATCGTACAGCCGGCGGCCGAAGTCATTCTTCAGGTTTACGAAGTGACCGGGGAAGAAAAATACCTGCGCGGAGCGGAGCAGCAGATCGCCGTCCTCGAACTCTTCGACGGCCAGCAGCCGGACTACCATCTGCATGAAACTGCAATCCGCCACTGGGACGGCTACTGGTTCGGAAAACGCAGAGTCTTCGGCGACACCTTCCCACACTATTGGAGCGCAGAAAACGGTCGAACCTTCAAGCGCTACGCCCGCCTGACCGGAAACGAAGAATATAATATTCGCGGTGAGCATTCCCTGCGCGGCGTGCTGTCCATGTTCTTTGAGGATGGAACAGCGACCTGTGCGTACCTGTATCCGTATTCCGTCAACGGTCAGAAAGCCGATTTTGCCGATCCGTATGCCAATGACCAGGATTGGGGATTGTGCATGAACCTGGAATAAAGAATGACCAGAACCTTCAAACTGAAATCATACAGAGTGATTCAGTTTGGAGGTTTTTTGGATTTGCAGAAGATGGATTCCGGCATGGTGTAAGAATAATGATATGATTTTCCTCAATGATGATGTAATAAAACCAGAACCAGACAAAGGATTTGTGAAAATCAAAAGGGTATGGAAACAATCCATACTCTATTTTTTCTTTTAACAAAGAGAAATAAAAAACGTTGACGAAAAAAAAGAAATTTGATAAACTGGAAAAATAAAAGGGAGTAGCTAGCCAACCGTGTTCACTTCTTCGTCAGTACAGCTATTGATATTCAATAACTCGGAAAGTGATTAAATAGCGAGACTTTTACTGTAGATGCAGTAGGAGTCTCTTTTTTTATGCCTATAACACCTGCTGCAAAGAATGCAAAAGAAAGAGAGGAAGATACGTATGATGTTACAGGCAGGGATTTTGATAGTGGGTTTCCTTTTTCTGGTAAAAGGAGCAGACTGGTTTGTGGAAGGGTCTGCAAGCATAGCAAGAAAGTTTGGAATTCCCCAGCTGATTATCGGACTTACCATTGTTGCAATGGGAACGAGTATGCCGGAGGCTGCTGTAAGTATTACCGCAGCGATGCAGCAGAACGCAGGAATTACGATAGGAAATGTGGTTGGAAGCAATATTTTGAATATTTTTATTATTCTCGGACTTACGGCATTAATAACAAATGTGGCAATACAAAGGTCTACCTTGTTTTATGAAATACCGTTTATGATGTTTGTTACGGTAGTTTTAATGATATGCGGAATCACAGGAGGAAAAGTAACGTTTGCCGAGGGCATAGTCTTATGGGTACTGTTTCTTGTATATCTTGGCTATTTGTTTGTAATGTCAAAAAAAGGGGAAAATCCGGAAGAGGAGGAAGCGAAAAATTATCCTGTCTGGAAATGTCTTCTTTTGATGGTGGCAGGCGGCGTCCTGGTTGTAAAAGGAAGTGATTTTGCCGTCAGCGGGGCAACCGAGATTGCACGATACTTTGGAATGAGTGAGCGTTTTATCGGACTGACGATTGTTGCTCTCGGAACATCCCTTCCGGAGCTGGTAACATCTGTGACAGCAGCAAAAAGAGGGAATGCAGGAATTGCAATCGGAAATATTGTCGGAAGCAATATTTTTAACATTTTATTTGTAATTGGAACAGCCGCACTGATCTGTCCGGTGCCATTTGAAACTAAATTTATCGTAGACACAGGAATCGCAATTCTGGCAGGTCTGGTTTTATGGATTGGGACGTACAAGAACAGGGAATTACGGAAAACGTGTGGTGTCGTTATGCTTTTATGCTATGCAGGATATTTTGCATATTTATGTGTGGTATAAGATGAGCCATTTTTGATGAAACCATTATTTAAGCACCGACCATTTGGCCGGTGCTTTTGAAGTGCATTCTTCTGGAACATATGCTATAATCTGATCAAAGTAGAGAAAAGCGGAGAGTAGAAATGAAAAAATTACCAGAATCAGAACAGGAAATTATGATGATT
>OHVB01000121.1_pt1 | contig 33545 bp, 29 predicted proteins | sample 1579331 | NCBI WGS metagenome assembly OHVB01 (sample SAMEA3882503, study PRJEB24775) | human gut metagenome | biome: human-associated habitat; feature: intestine environment; material: feces | place: Netherlands | collected 2009/2010
GCCGAGGCAGCCCGAATTAATATGAGGAGGCAACAAAATGAAAACAGCAAAGAAACTTTTGGCTGTGCTGATGTGCATGGCAATGATCTTTGGCGTAATGTGCGTCGGTGCCGGCGCCGGCTACTACTCCGAGGGGTATTATGACGGCGAGAGAGGCGGCTGGAGAGAGAACATCCGCGAAAAGACGGTATATCCGTTCACGTTTGAGGTGTATGACGAGAGCGAGGCGTCTGTCATCCGCATCGACAAGAACGCCAAGGGCGAGATAACCGTGCCCGCGAAGGTTGACGGCGTGCCCGTAACGGAGATACATACAGCAGGTGCTTATGAATTTGTACCGGACGGCTGCCCGAATGTAACGAAGATCACACTCCCCGACAGCATAACCGGAATAAATTATTGCGCTTTTTCCGGCTTCACAAAGCTGGAAGAAATCAGCATCCCTGCAGGGGTCGAGTATATAGGTTGGCGCGCATTTGAAAACTGCTCCGCTCTCAGGAAGATCACATTGCCCGAGGGATTAGAGGAGATCGGTGAAGAGGCATTTTTGAATTGCACAAGCCTTGAGAAATTCAACATCCCGAGCAGCGTCGTTTCAATCAATGGAAGCGCCTTCGACAACACGGCGTTTTACAATAATGCGTTCAATCGGGAGGACGGCGCTCTCTACCGCGACGGAGTGCTTATCGCTGCCGAGGGCATCAGCGGCAAGTTTTCGGTAAAAGAGGGTACAAGACTTATCGCAATGGATTCGTTCCGCGACTGCGACAATCTCTATCAGCTCACTCTGCCCGCAAGCCTGAGATATATCTCTGCCGATTCGTCCGTCGCGTTTGACGCTCTTGGCGGCCTTGAGCGCATCAAGGTCAACAAGGCGAATCCTTATTATACCGCCGACAGGCAGGGCGTGCTTTACAGCAAGGATAAGACCGTGCTCGTCGCATATCCGCGCGGCTCGGTCATGGTCAGCTACAGCGTGCCCGAGGGCGTCGAATATATAGAAGACAGCATTGAAAACGATTGCCTGACACAGATATTCCTCCCCAAATCAATTAAAGATTTTATGCCGATCGCGGAAGGCGTGAGTATCTATTATGCTGGCACGAGAGAGGAGTATAATCAGATCCCCAGAGTCGCTTCCGGGACAATGGATCCGTGGGGGGACGAGAATGACAGAACGGTCTACTTCGGCGGCGATTCGCTTAAGGATAGAATACTTGCCGGTGGCTTACTTAGGGCATACGGCGCGTTCTCTTCAAATATATTGATGCTTTTGAAGGCACTTGCTCATTTTGTAGACTGAAAGGCTTTGCTCAACCCAATTCTTAATCAGTCTTAATAATTTCATAAGCGTTTTTTAATGCGCTGCGTAGTTTAATGTTAAGAATTCAAAGCGTATAATTGTGGCTGAAAAAGCGGAGCTGCCGAGGCAGCCCGAATTAATATGAGGAGGCAACAAAATGAAAACAGCAAAGAAATTTTTGGCTGTGCTGATGTGCGCGGCAATGCTCTTCGGCAGCGTTGCAATGTTCGGCGGCATAGCCTCCGCGGCCTATGAAAAGGAGGGTTTCCTGACTTATCAAATGCGACGAGAGCGCAACCGGCGAGATAACAGTGCCTGCCGCTATCGGCGGCGTGCCCGTCAAGAGGATCGCGAGCGCCGAATTACTCGGCGGACGGTTTGGCGCATTCGGAAGCTGTGAAGGCATAACGAAGCTGAACTTGCCTGACAGTATAACGCAGATAGACGATGCGGCTTTTATCTATTGCTCAAAGCTCGCCGAGATAAACATTCCCGCAGGCGTGACGGAGATAGGCAGCAACTGTTTCGACGGATGCGAAAGTCTCAAAAAAATAGACATCCCCGACGGTGTAAAATCCATAGGCCATAATGCCTTTGCGGGGTGTAAAAGCCTTGAGGAAATTACTATACCCGAAGGCGTGACTTCCATTGACTTCTATGCTTTTCTCGATTGTATAAACCTCGAAAAAGTCAAAATCCCCGAAGGCATCAAAGAGATAAGTTACAGAGCTTTCTACAACTGCACCAACCTTAAAAGCATTAACTTGCCGCGCGGCATTTCGGATATCGGATTCGAGGCTCTTGACGGCACGGCGCTCTATAACGACAAGCTCAATTGGGAGAACGGAGTGCTATATGTTGACAGCACCTTGATCAGCGCGGAGAAATCCATTGACGGAGCATATGAGATAAAGCAGGGAACAACATTGGTCGCGTCCGCCGCGTTTAACGAATGCTATGGGCTGACTTCGGTCACATTCCCCGCCGGGGTTACAGGTTTATGTGAAGGCGCGTTTCTGCGCTGCGACGGCTTGTCTGCGGTGCGGCTGCCCGATGGGCTGATCTCAATAGGCGACTCTGCATTTTCCCACTGTACCGGTCTTATGGATGTGAGCATTCCCGACAGCGTCACTTATTTAGGTTATGGTGCGTTTGAGGACAGCGGCATTTACAACGCCTTCAATTTTGACGGCAATGTGTTTTATATTGACAACGCCCTTATCCGCGCGTCAGAGAATTTGAGCGGGAAATATGCGATAAAAGAGGGCACGACCGCTATAGCCGAGGCGGCTTTTGCTAACGCACGGGAATTGACCGACGTCGTTGTGCCGAACAGTATAAAAGTGATAGCAAGAAGAACCTTTGATGAGTGCGTCAGCCTTAGAAAGGTCGTTCTCAGTGATGGACTTAAGGAAATAGGCGACCGAGCTTTCTTCAACTGCTGTAAACTCACCGACCTGACCATTCCGAGCAGTGTAACGGAAATCGGCACTGTTGCATTCTACAGCACTGCGTTGGAAAGAGTTGATTTGCCGCAGAATCTGACCGTTATCAGCCACGGCTTGTTCGAGAATTCTTCTCTTAAGGAGATAAATATTCCCGAGACAGTTACCTATATCGGCTTCGAAGCGTTTGCCGATTCGGAACTCAAGAGCGTTTATATCCCCGCAAGCGTTGAAAAAATAGAGGATAGCGCTTTTGGCGATTGCAATTCACTCGAAAAAATAACCGTATCGCCCGAGAACAGGAATTATACGGGCGACGGGAGCGGCGCGCTCTTTACCAAAGACATGAGGACTCTCATTATGCTTCCCGACGGCACAACGATCACCGAATACACAATTCCCGACGGCGTATACACCGTATATCCTTGGGCTATTGACGGCAAGGTCGGGGTCGTCAATGTGCCTGCGTCGGTGGATGAGTGCAGAGACGCTTTCAGAGGCAATCGGCTCACAGCCGTAAATGTTGACCCCGCGAACAAGCAGTATGCGAGCGATGAATACGGCGTGCTATATAACAAAGAAATGACCGAGCTGCTCTGCTACCCGAACGGCAGTCCGCGCGACCGCTACAGAGTGCCCGACGGCGTTACTGCGATATCGGATTACAGTATCACCGATACTGCTCTCGGTATTATCAGCCTGCCCGCTTCCCTGATGTATTCGCCGCATTTCGACAGATATGACAGCCTGGCTTTGATCTATTTCAGAGGAAATAGGGATCAGTGGAAAAACATCAAAAACGAATGGGGGGATGGTCACAGCGACAACTGCGCGCCCGTCATAATCGGCAGAGATATTCCCGAGGATGAGGCAAAGCTGAATTCCGACCTTGCCCTTGCGAGTCTCAAGACAAGATTTGCGCTTATCAGGGCGAATATAAAAATTATCATCGACAAAATCATTCGCTTCCTCAAGCGTATATTCGACAGCATCGGAATACGATGACCGTCAATTCTCCGTCGGCTCGACCCCCGTGCCGACGGCTGAATAAAAAGGCAGCGCCTGCGACCTTGCGGCTGAAATCAACAGTGACCGCTTCGCCCCCTTTCCGCAGCGCCGCAGGCCGCCTGCCCCCGATAAATAACAGAGGATAATATAAGAGTTCCAGTTTCTTTGAGGAGTTTTTATATATAGCGGGAAGCAGCCCGCAACCAGGCAGACCCCGCCGTCGCCTCAGAGACGGCGGGGAGAAGCCTGAAAAGGAGGATTTGTTTTGAAAAATAAGAGGTTTTTATCAATAACAATGGTGCTTTTGACTGCACTGTTTGTCTTTACCTTTGCGTCAGTTACCAAAAACACCGCAGTTAAGGCAGACGCGGCTGACGGAGCTACAGCTGTTGCCGATGAAATACACGGACTTGGTGATGTATCAACAACCCGCCACAGGCCCTCGATAACGGAACCGTGGAGCGGTAGCTATTATGAAAGCTCCGACGGGGTTTTTACCTTTATTATCAGGGATGATTATGCACTCGTTTCAAGATGCAGAAGCGATGTCACCGGCACGGCTGAGATCCCGTCGACGGTTGAGGGCAAACCCGTGACGGCAATAGGCGAAAACGCTTTCAGCGAATGCAGCCTGAATGAAATAATTATACCCGAGGGTGTTGTCTATATCGGGCGCAGAGCATTTTCATACTCAAATGTTGAGATTGTTCATCTTCCCAACAGCCTTGATGAGATCGGCGAGGATGCCTTCTATAGCTGTAATCAATTGACGCAGATAACCTTGCCCGACGGGCTGGAGTACATAGGCGAAAGTGCATTCTGTAATTGCAGAAAACTTGAAAGCGTAAGAATACCCAAGACCGTCAAAAATATCGGGTATTACGCCTTTGACTGCTATAATTATTATCAAGAGAATTACGGAATAAAAAGTATAGAGGTCGACCCCGAAAACAAGGTGTACGCCTCCGAGAACGGCGTGCTTTTTGACAAGGCTATGACCGAGCTGATAAAATACCCGAGCGGCAAAAAAGATAAGTCCTATGCCGTCCCCGAGGGTGTCGTTACGATAAGCGATCGAGCATTTAATTCCTGCCCTGAAATATCATCGGTCACGTTGCCGCAAAGCGTGGCGTATATCGGATCATATGCGTTTTACGAGTGCGGGAAGCTTATAGATATCGATCTGCCGAAAAGCGTTGAGACTATAGGCGAAGGTGCATTTGCGGATTGCAGCAATTTAGAGAGCATCGTGATCCCGGATGGGATTATATCCGTAAACAATGCAACATTCAGGAACTGCTACCGTATGAGCAGTGTCGTGCTGCCCTCCGGGATCGTCGAAATAGGAGATGAAGCCTTTGAAAACTGTTACAGATTAAGACGGATCGAGCTGCCGGACGACCTCATCGTTATCGGCAAGTGGGCTTTTTATAACACCGGACTTTCTCAGCTTACGCTGCCCAAGGGCTTGATAGCAATAGGTGACAGTGCTTTCAGGAGCTGCATTATTTCAGCTCTCAAGGTTCCCGACAGTGTTGACTATATCGGCAGCGGAGCTTTTGCGGAATGCAGCGGGCTCGTAAAGGCTGAGCTCCCCGACGGCTTTTCTCTGATAAATTCGGAAACATTTTTTCGGTGTGAAAGGCTCACGGAAATAATTCTGCCCGACAGCATTAAGATGGTTGGAGATTCCGCATTCAGCAACTGTGTATCGCTGACCGATGTCAACTATAAAGGAACGCAGGATCAGTGGAATAAAGTGGTTATAAAGGATAATAACAAGCCTCTGCTTGATGCTGCAATGCATTATAAGTATCATGAGCACAGACTCAGAACAAAGACTATCCCCGCCACCTGCACGGCCGACGGCGAAGAATACAATGTGTGCGAGATATGCGGCAACACGATAGGCACCGTCAAGGTCCTCAAGGCGACCGGCCACAGCTGGCAGGATGATTTCACCGTAGATAAAGAGGCGACCTGCACCGAAGCGGGCAACAAGTCGGTGCATTGCAATAACTGCTCCGCTACGAGATATTCTACCGAGATAGCAAAGAAAGAGCACACACCTGTTGAAGATGCCGCAGTTGCCGCTACCTGTACCGAAGACGGACTCACGGCGGGCAGTCATTGCTCGGAATGCGGCACAGTGATTACGGCACAAAAGATCGTGAATGCAACGGGTCATAAATACACTTCGCATACCACCGACGCCACCTGCACCGCCGCCGGCAAAACAGTATATACTTGCAGCGTATGCCGCAACAGCTACAGCGAGACGATACCGGCAAAGGGTCATGCTGACAAGAATAATGACGGCATGTGCGATATTTGCGGATTAAGAATAAAGCCAATATCAAATATCAGACTTACATTACGCATCGAGCCTTCCGCCACGATCAATTACGGCGAAACAGCGGTGATATATGTGACAAACACCGATCTGCCCGCAGGCACACAGCTTGTTTGGACGATTTCCGGCAATGGAGTAAACATTACACCTTCGGCAGACGGAATGAGCTGTACGGTTAAATCGACTGATAACGGAACGGCGACCGTTACCGTCACCGCTTACGACAAAAACGGAAATATTCTGAAGTCCGATACCGGCAGGATAATATCAGCTTCGCAGGCGATCATATCAAAAGCAAGCTTCATCCAAAAGGTTGCGGCATTTTTCCGTAATTTATTTGGCAAGAAATCGCTGATGAGTCTTGTCAAGAAAGAATTTTATATTAAGGCAAAGTAACCCAAACCCCCGGGCAGTTTCTCAACTGCCCGGGGGTGATTGTTTTGCGGTGTTTAATTTTTACGCTGCTTTTATTTATAGATAATTTTGTTTAGTGCCGTTTTGATTTACGGTAATTTATCGGGATATTAATTCGGTATTTAAATTTGGTGATATTATCGGAGCTGCTTTGTTACGCCGTAACTTCTTCGGCGGGGGATGCTTCTGTATTCTCTGCGTTATCGCCGGTTGTGGGCTCATCGTCCTTCTTCTCCTCGGGCGGGAGGGTGACGGGGCGCAGGGCGACTATGAGATTGACTATTGCCGAGAGCAGGAACAGCGCCGAGCTGACGAAAACACCCCAGCTTACGCCGCCGCTGACCGCGTCGGCAAGGGTGGTCTGCGCCATAAGGGTGTTGAAGCTGTGGAAACACACGGCGCTTGCCGCCATCATCAGGCTTGCGAGCAGATTGGTGACGAAAAGCCCGTTGCTGTCGAATTTTTTGAAATTCAGCAGCAGGAATACAAGGCTGACGGGCAGCGAGAGCGCACTGAGCGCCACAAAGAGCAACGCCAGCAGCAGCCGCAGCGACGGCGCGCCTATAACTGCCGAGCCGGGGGCGCTGATAAGCCCGCCGAGGTCGAGATTCATTATATTTTTGACTATTGTTATCGCGTTGAGCGTGAAATTCTGCTCAAAGTAGGGAATAGACACAGCAAGCGTGCCAAGCGGGAGAAGGAACGAGAAAAGCGGCAGCACGCTCACGGGGATGCGGGCGATACGCAGCTTTGTGCCGACAAATGAGAATTTGAAGCGGCGCATGGATTCGTGGAGCTTTGCAAATGCCGCCTCGGCGACAACGGAATCCTCCTCAAGTCGGCGTTCCCAGTCGTAGTTGGCGATATTGACCCCGCATTTGGGGCACTCCGCCTTGACATTCCAGATATGCAGCTTTATGCCGCAGTGAGGACATTTTGCCATAAGTATCACCTTTCGTTCGATTTATTGTTGAATGCACGTCATTTTTGGCCGTAGTAGGCGTTTGCGCCGTGCTTTCTGAAATAGTGCTTCTTCTGAAGAAAAATGCTCGCCGCCGGAGCGTTCATGCGTTCGCTGAGGTAGGCGTCCTTGGCGACGGCCTCGAGGACGGCGGAATTTTTGGCTGCCTCGGCAGCGCTTTTGCCCCAGGTGAACGGCCCGTGGGAGCGCACGAGCACGGCGGGCACGGCTTCGGGGTCGATCGAGCGGCTATCAAAGCATTCGGCTATGACCTTGCCCGTGTTAAGCTCGTATTCACCCTCGATCTCCGCCTCGGTCATATCCCTTGTGCAGGGGATCGCACCGTAGGCAAAGTCGGCGTGGGTCGTGCCGTAGGGCTGAATATTCCTTGCCGCCTGTGCAAAGGCGACCGCAAAGGTCGAGTGCGTGTGCGCGACGCCGCCTATAGCGGGGAAGCGGCGGTATAGCTCAAGGTGTGTCGGCGTATCGGAGGAGGGGTTAAGACTGCCCTCGACAACATTGCCGTCAAGGTCGAGCAGCACCATGTCCTCGGCTCTCAGGCGTGAATAATCCACCCCCGAGGGCTTGATGGCAAATATTCCGCTCTCGCGGTCGATGCCGGAGACATTGCCCCAGGTAAAGATAACAAGCCCGTATTCGACGAGCTTCATATTCGCTTCATAAACCTGCTGCTTAAGCGCCTCAAGCATAATATCACCTCACACATACAGCGTCGCAACGACGGTGGAATACACCCTCTCGGGGTTCTTTAAGAAATTTCTCTTCAATTCGTCCGCCTGGTCGAAGTCGGCGGCGTAAACGGTCAATTTCATCAGCGGCGTGCCTTTATTCAGGATGATGAAGGTCACGTCGTAGCCGTCCTCACGCTCGACGATATCCACCTTGCTGCTGCCTTTATTCTTCTCGGCAAGCTGTAAATTCAGAGCGTCGGAGAGGGCGGTCTCCCTAACCGTGGGGGGCACGTCGCTCTCAAGCTCGTCGAGCGAGGCCGCGCCCTTGGGCGTGATATACAGCAGCGACTCGGATGAAATGAGGCTGCCGTTGTCTATCAGTTCATCAAGCGCCTGCGTTGCTTCAAAATAATTCGCAAGCCCGTGAGCCTGCACGGCTTCGATAGCCATGCTCTCCGAGAGTGGATCCTTGACCGATTTGACAAGGAAGGCTATCAAAATTCGTATCTGTGTTTTGTTTCTCAGCCCGCCGAGGGATACTCCCGCGTCAAAGGCGTTGAATTCGTTATCCATGTTCTTTCTCCCTGCGCTCCTCAAGAGCTTTTTGGATCTCCTGCTTCTTTTTGCCCGTGTAGTCGTTGAATATCATCGGCACGGCTGCGAGAGCGAGGCCGATCATCGGGATTATCGTTATCATCACGAACATACCGTTGAACACTTTCTCGGGCTGATCAAGCACGGGCACGTCGTTAACGGGCTGGACGAAGCCGACATATTTGAGCACAAAGCCGGTGATATAGGTCGAGATGCCGGCAGTCAGCTTGCTGATGAAGGTCTGAGAGGCGAAACATACGCCCTCGGAGCGCCTGCCGGTCTTGAATTCGAGGTAGTCCACGCTGTCGGCGACCATGGCGTAGGTGATGACGTTGAATATCCCGAGCGGCAGCCCGATGACGACGAGCAGCGCCAGCAGGAGATAGAAGTTGCCGTAGCCGACAAGGTAGAGAATGCCGTGAACGGCGGCGCCGAAAACGGCGGAGCCGATATATATCGCCTTGAGCGAGAAATGCTTCCTGAGCACGGGCATGAGCAGCATCGCCGCGAGCATACCGACGCCGATAGCCACGGTCATGGCGGTCTGGACAATATCTTTGGGCACCGCACCCGAATCCTTGATGAGATAGGTCGCTATATAGCTGCCCGAGGTCTGAGCCATGAGCATAGTCGAGCCGAGCACGCTTGCAAGTATGAGCAGCAGGAGCGGTTTATTCCTGACAAAGGCGGAGACGATCTCGCCCGCGGTGACCTTCTCTTTTGGCTGCTCGACGCGCTCCTTGGTGCCGAAGAACGCAAGCAGCGAGAGGCAGGAGCCGAGCACGGCGAATATCAGCCCCGAGATAAAGAATCCCTTGGTGTTGCCCATCCCAGAGCGGAGCACGGGCACGAGCACGGTGGGCAGTATGCCGCCGACGGTGCAGAATATCCTGGCGGTCGATATAAATTTGGTGCGCTCGCTCTCAAGCGGAGAGACGACGGCGCTCATGCCCCAAAACGGGACATCCTGTATCGTGAAGCATATGCCCCACACCAGATAGGAGACGGTCGCGTAGGCGAGCCTGCCGCCGTAGCCGCAATTCGGCACATAAAAGAGGGCGGCGGTGGCGATAAGAATGAGCGGCGGCGAGAAGAGCAGGTAGGGTCTCAGCTTGCCGAATTTGCTCTTGGTCTTATCGACGATTATGCCCATTATCGGGTCGTTTGCTGCGTCAAATATCCTTGCGGCAAGGATTACCGTGCCCGCATGGACGGGGTCGAGCTTGGCGGCGTCGGTGTAAAATATGAGCAGGAAGGTGGACATCAGGGTGTATATCATGCTCCTGCCGAAGCCGGCGCAGGCGAAGCTGAGAGTCTCGCTCGTCTTGAGATACTTTTGCTGCATTATTTATTCCTCTTTCTGCCTTTGATATCTTTTCTTGCGCTTCTGTTGGGGTTGATGGGCTTGCCGTAGCGGCCCCTGTTGCGGCATTCATCGGTCAGGAAGCGATCCTTGGTCGCGTAAAGGCCGCAGAGATTTGCCCAGCCCTCGCAATAGAGCCAATAATACGAAACATTCTTCTCTTTCCTCATTTTAACCAGAGCGGGCAGACCGCACCAGATGAAGGAGGGCAGAGCGATCACGAGCAGCCATACGGGGCCGAGGATGAGGGACTGCACGGTGTGGCCGTATTCGTGAATTTTCATGTCGTGGAGCCTGTCGCCCGTGGTATTTTTATTGATGAAGATAAACATACCCAGCGACACGCCGCCGAAATTCTTCTTGTCGATATAGGTTATCACGGCGTTGTGGAATATCTCGCTCTTTGCGCCCCTTGACTTATATATGGCGAGCATCACAAGACCCGCGATATTCTGGAGTATCGCATATGTAAATTGCCAGAAATAGAAGAGGATCGCTCTGACGGTTTTCATAAAAAACACCTCGGAATTAATATTATTAATTTATTTTAACATATGTGCGCGGCTTTTTCAACATTCAGTTGTGAAAAACACGGCGAACTTTCAAATACTCATCCTCGGTTTCGCCGAGGCCGAGGAAATCCCCCTTGGGCGAATAGACCCTAAATATGCCCTCACCCTTGATCTTGAGCCTTTCAAGGAAAAGCTCGCCGCCGTTTAAGAAGCGTTTCGCCTGAGCCTCGGTGACAGTGACCGAGCCGTAGACGCCGAGAGCCTTGTCAACGGGGAGCAGTATTTCGCCGAGCCTTTCTTCGTTTGCGGCGGCCTCAAGCTGCTCTATCGTCACAGCATCCTTTATATCAAAGCCGTTGGCGCTCGTGCGGCGCAGGGCGGTCATCACCGCTCCGCAGCCGAGCTTTTCGCCGATATCGGCTATAAGAGTGCGTATATATGTGCCCGAGGAGCAGGCGACGGCTATCTCGTATTCCCCCGCTTCGGCGTTCGCCGATAGGAAATCTATTGAGAATATGTTGACCTGCCTCGGCGTGCGCTCGACCTCGATGCCCTGCCTTGCAAGGTCATAGAGCCGCTGACCGTTGACCGATATTGCGGAGTACATCGGCGGGAGCTGGCTTATCTCGCCAACGAAGCCCTCGGCGGCGTCCCTGACCTGCTGTTCAGAGCAATCCACCGCGCGGGTCTCAAGCACCTTGCCCGTGATATCGAGCGTATCGGTCACCGTGCCGAGGCGGAACGAAGCGATATAGCTCTTGTCGTGGCTCTCAAGCAGCTCGCAAAAGCGGGTCGCCCCGCCGAGCATGACGGTCAGCACGCCCGTCGCCATCGGGTCGAGGGTGCCCGTGTGGCCGCATTTCTTGGTGGAGCATATGCGCCGCACCCTTGCCACCGCGCCGAAGGAGGTCATGCCACTGGGCTTATCTATTATAATGATACCGGTCATATTGTCGCCTCGCTGTAGTGTGATAATGCAATTGTACCATATTTTTGCCGCACTTTCAATAAAACAGATTGACATAATTTTGGCGCTGTTGTAAACTTAAACCATAGGGAAGGAGGAATAAAAATGCTTTCAAAAAAATTTGTCTGCGCCGGTTACGATTACTCGACCTACACGGATTTTGTGCCCGCGCCGTATTTCAGAAAGAGCTTTTATGTCGAATGCCTGCCGACGGACTGCCGTGTGACGGTCTGCGGCCTCGGTTTCTATGATATTTTCATCAACGGCACAAAAATAACCAAGGGCTTGCTTGCCCCATACATCTCGAACCCCGACGACATAATTTATTATGACGAATACGATCTCTCCGAGTATCTTGCCGAGGGTGAAAACGTGCTCGGCTTCCAGCTCGGCAACGGTATGCAGAATTCGCCCGGCGGTCAGATCTGGGATTTTGATATAGCCGCGTTCAGAGGCGCGCCGAGGCTTGCCTTTGCGCTTGAGCTTGACGGCGAGACGATAGAAGCGGATGACAGCGTCAAGACCGCCGCTTCGCCGATAGTGTTTGACGACCTGCGCTGCGGCTGCTTCTATGACGCGAGGAACGAATCCGACGGCTGGGCTGAGCCGGGCTTTGACGACAGCGCATGGAAAAGCGCCCTCAGAGCCGAAACTCCGAGGGGTGAAGCCCGCATTTGCGAGGCCGAGCCGATACTGCCGAGGGAGACTTTGAAGCCCGTATCCGTTCGCCGTTGCACCCTTGCCCATTATGAGGCGAGAGGCGACGTCGTAAAGGATTCAAAGCCGTTTTGCAGCAAGGAAAAAGAGGGCTGGCTCTATGATTTCGGCGTCAACACGGCGGGCATTGAGACTCTGCGTATCAAGGGCGAGCGCGGTCAGCAGATAGACCTGCAATTCGCCGAATACATCAACCCCGACGGCGAGCTTGACTACGGCAACCTCGGCTTTTACCCCGACGGCTTCGTGCAGAGGGACGTCTATATCCTCAAGGGTGAGGGCGAGGAAGTCTTTGAGCCGCAGTTCACCTATCATGGCGCAAGATACTGCCTTGTGCTCGGCCTCACCGACGAGCAGGCGACCGAGGAGCTGCTGACCTTTGACATCTGCGCCTCCGCCATAGGCGACAGGGGCGATTTCCGCTGCTCCGATGATACTGTCAACAAGCTGCAGGTCATGACCCGCAACTCCGACCTCTCGAATTTCTACTATTTCCCGACGGATTGCCCGCACAGGGAGAAGAACGGCTGGACGGGTGACGCTTCCGTCTCCTGCGAGCAGCTTTCGCTCAATTTTGCGCCCGAGAAGAGCTATAAAGAGTGGCTCAGGAATATAAGAAAAACTCAGAAAGAGACGGGCGAGCTGCCCGGCATCATCCCCACGGGCGGATGGGGCTATGAATGGGGCAACGGCCCCGCATGGGATCAGGTCGCGACAGTGCTGCCGTATATGACATACTTGCTTCGCGGCGACAGGGAGATACTCGAGGAGAACTCCCCGACCATAATGCGCTACGCCGAGTATATCTCAAGGAACAGAACCGCGAGGGGCACGGTGGAGCTGGGGCTTGGCGACTGGTGCCCCGTGACAAAGTTCAAATCCCCGCTTGAATTCACCGACAGCGTGGTCTGTATGGATATTCTCGACAAGGCGGCGTATATCTTCTCCGTGCTCGGTCAGCCGCTGCAAGAGAAATTCTGCGTGAAGCTGCGCCGTGAGATCCGCTCCGCCGTCAGAGAGCATCTTGTCGACCTGAGCACCTGCACGGCGATAGGCTGCTGCCAGACCTCGCAGGCGATGGCGATATATTACAACGTATTTGACCCGGGCGAGAAGGCTCAGGCGTTCAAGGTGCTGCTGAAAATAATCTCCGACTCCGACGACCATATGGACTGCGGCATCCTCGGCGCAAGGTGCCTGTTCCGCGTGCTTGCCGACCACGGCAAGTCCGAGCTTGCCTATGAGCTGATAACGAGGCCGGATTACCCCTCCTACGGCAACTTTGTCACAAGGGGGCTCACCGCCTTGCCCGAGGATTTCCTGAAGGAGGGTCAGCGCCCGAATTCGCTCAATCATCACTTTTTCGGCGATATTTCGGCGTGGTTCATCGAGTATATCGCGGGCATAAGAGTAAACCCCGCGGGCAACGACTGCCGCGAGGTGAGGGTGACGCCGAATTTCATCGCCCGCCTCGATTTCGCCGAGGGTCACTATGACACCGTGGGCGGCAGGGTGGCCGTGCGTTGGGAGCGCGACGGCAGCGACATTGCGCTGACGGTCGAATGCGCCGACGGAGTTCACGGCGAGATCCGCCTGCCGAACGGTTGCAGATTTAAGCAGTCGCAGCTCTCGTTTGCGGAGCTTGAAAGCGGCAGATATGAAATAGTATACTAAAAAGAAATGAGGCTGTTGTCGTTTGACAACAGCCTCAGCGGTTTTAAATTATTTCTCGGCGAGAGTGGTTATCTCGGCGGGGTCGGTCCTGTCTATCGAATACTTGACAGTGTTCTGATAGCGGAAGGTTACGGGCACGGTGCCGACGCTCTCAAGCGAGCCCTGACCGGTGACCTCGGTAGCCACGTCGATATTCTTGACATACTCTATCTCGATGACCTCGTCGGTCTCGACAAGAGCGGTAATGATTATCTGGCAATCCTTATAGGTGAGGGTGGGATCCTTGACGGTGAGATATTTCTCAGCCTTTCTGAATTCATCCATTATCTCGTCGACGTTGCCCATGTCATATGCCTTCTCGATAACTGCGGGCAGAGTGGGGCTCTTGAGGTTGAGGGTGATGGTCCTCTGGAGGCCGTTGTCAACGCAGGTAGCCTTGTCGACATCGTCGAGGGTGAGGGCGCTGACATAATCCATGCCCTTAACGGGGAGGAAGCCCTTGAGATCGTCGCCGTAGGCAGCCTCCGCGCCGTCGTTGTGGAGCATATAGCTGTCAAGCGAATTGATAGCGGCGTTGACATACTCGTTGTCGCTCATCTTGACGCTGTTGCCCTCGGCGTCGGTAGCCTTGGTTATCTTCTTTTTCTGGCTCATCTTGACGGTGGCCTTGATATCCTTCAGCTCGTTGACGTGGAGGTTAAAGTATTCAAAGATGGTGGCGGTATTCTTCTGAAGATTCTCAGGTGAATATGTAGTGTCGGTCACGACCTTGCTCTCCTCGTCAAGAGAGGTGGTGATGTCGGTCGGCAGGGGGGTCTTTGCCTTAACGGTCGTCGTAGTCTCTTCTTCGGAGGTGGAGCTGCAGCCCGCAAAAGCAAAGAGGAAGGCGAATGCGAGGATCACGCTCACGACGGCGAGGATCTTTTTGTTCATATTGAGATTTTCTCCTTTCGCAATCGGCAAAGAGCCGTGCATTTGTGCATTTATAAAAGTTATTATAGCACAATTTTCGCCGAGAAAACAGCAAAATTATCGTTAAATCAAAATTTTGTTGAAACGGCAAAATTTTGCAATGCGGATTTGTGGATAATGCCCAAAATATCAGACGTTGAGACCCTTTTCGTCAAAGAGGAATACGGTCTCAAGGCAGATGTCAACGCCCGCTTCGATGGTCTTGAGGTCAAGATTGTCGTGGGTGTCGAGCCTTGTGTGATAGTAACGGGCGGGCGCGGGATCCATTGCCGCGAAGCTGGTCGCCTTTATGCCTGCCTGCGAGAGAGCGGCGGCGTCGGTCGAGCCGAGTGAAACGGTCTTGAACGGGATGTCGTAGCCGGCGATTTTTGCGCCCTCATAGAGGAGCTGCGAAGCCTCGTCGTCGTTCTTGACAAGACCGGTCATATCCTTATTATATATAGCCATGAAGTCGTAGTCTCTGACGGTGTCGAAGCCGACGAATACGGTCTCGACGTCCTTCTCATTCTTGAACTGCTCCGCGTGAGCCTTGCAGAATGCTTTTGCGCCTCTGAGACCTGCCTCCTCGGCGCCGGTGCAGACGACCCAAACCTCGGTGTTTTCGAAGCGGATGTCGTGATCCTGGAGGAATCTGGGCACTGCCATTGCGGTGTAGCAGCCGGTGAGATTGTCGTTTGCGCCCTCAACTATCCTCTTGGGGTCATAGAAGAGCAGGCAGAAAAGGAATACGGGGATGAAGCAAACGGAGATTATTGAGAGCACCCAGATCGCCTTACTGTCGGCGGGTGAAGTGCCGCCGATAACGATGATGAGAGCTACGATATCCGCAACTGCTGTGAAGAGCACGCCGATCATGCCTATGCCTATCGAGGGCACGACGAGCTTCGGGCCGCCCCAATAGGTGAAGCGCCACTCCATTGCGGAGTCCGCATGGCCGGAGACGATGATACGGCGCTTGGTCTCGCCCGAGGGCTTCCTGACGGCTACCACGTTGTGCGAGGTGCTCTTTTTGGTGAACGGGTCAAGGGTCTCTTTATAGAAAAGGAACTCGGAGATAACAAAGAAAAGGGCGATAACGACAAGGGCTACGCCTATGCCGAGCAGGGGGTATGCGGCTGCGGGGAAGAAGTGGGAGAGGAACAGCATAACTGCCGCTGCGGTGACGCAGAATACGGTCAGCTGGATCCAGCCCATAAACGCTCTCGGGTGAAGTGAGAACGACTCGATATTGACATCGTCGCAAGTGGTTTTAAGCTCCTCGGCCATCAGCTTCTGTGCTTCAAGCTCTTTCTCCGTGCCTGCACAGCGCGGACCGACGGTCTTGCAGATGTTCTTTATGTTTCTTGCGACATAATTAGCGTACATTCTGCGTTCCGACGTGTAGTTTTTTACACTTTCGTTTGCTTTCAACGCAAACACACTCCTTTCGGAAATTGTTAAAATTTATTTACAATGCGATTTTAAATTTGACAATCGCTTGTATCCGAGTTACAATATAAGGTGCAACGTAAATTTATAATCTTTTAAGGGAGATCGAGATAATGAAAAAAACTTTGGGATGCGTCCTGCTCGGCATTCTCGCCGTGGTGCTCATCGGCTACGGCATAACGAGCGCTGTCGAAAAGAAGGACCCCGTGATAACCGAGGGCACGGTCAACGACGCATATAATAACGCCGCTACCAAGGGCACTCTTGCGGGTGACACCGCCCCCTCCGAGGGAACTTCGGCATCCTCCGCCGCTTCAACCACCGCAGCCGCCGCGGCAAACGCCGTTGACGACTATGAATACGCCTATGCGGGCTTCCACCCCGCCTACGCCAACCTCAATATTTCGGATTGGACCCTGCTGCTGGTCAACAGGGATTATATCCTGCCCGACAACTATGAAGTGAAGCTCGCCCCCGCGGTCAACTCCGACCCAGACGGCGCAAAGCTCGACTACAGAGTGGCTCCGCACTATAACGAGATGTATCTTGCCGCCGAGAAGGACGGCATCGAGCTGACCCCGATCTCGGGCTACCGCTCATTCACCCGCCAGAGGAATAACTTCGAGCGCAAGATAAACAAATATCTTGACCAGGGCTACAGCAAGGCGGAGGCGACCAAGATGGCCGCTACGATAATCCTGCCGCCCGGCACAAGCGAGCATAACGCGGGTCTTGCAATGGATATTTGCAGCCTCGAGCAGAGCTTCGATAAGACCGCAGAATTCAGATGGCTCAACGAGCACGCCGCCGATTACGGCTTCATCCTGCGCTACACCGAGGAGAAGCAGGACGTGACCAAGATAATCTATGAGCCGTGGCACTGGCGCTATGTCGGCGTTGAGAATGCCAAGGCGATAAAGGCGAGCGGCAAATGCCTTGAAGAGTATCTGGGAGCGGTAAGTTAAGGCCTGCGGGTGTTTCCTTTCTCGCCGCCCTCCGAGATGCCCTCTCGGCAAAGAACGACCTTAACGGTCTTAAACATTATTTTAATATCAAGCCAAAGGCTCTGTTTGTCAACGTATTCTTTGTCAAACAGGGCTTTTTCTTCTATCGAGAGCTTGTCCCTGCCGTTGACCTGAGCCAGCCCCGTCATGCCCGGGCGCACGGAGTAAACGCCGTATTCGCGGCGCAGCGCCCTTATCTCCTTCTCCTCGGGTATGAGCGGGCGGGGGCCCACAAAGCTCATCGAGCCGCTGAGGATATTGAAGAGCTGGGGCAGCTCGTCAAGGCTGGTCTTCCTGAGAAATCTGCCGCTTTTTGTGATGCAGTTGACCGATTCGGTCAGCTCGTCGGTCGCCACGTTGCGGGTGTTGCAGTGCATGGTGCGGAATTTATAGACATAAAATAGCTTGTTATCCTTGCCCACGCGATACTGCTTGAATATGACGGGCGAGCCTGCGTCAAAGAGGATTATGACGCTGATTATAAGGAAAAGCGGGGAAAGCAGGATGATGAGCAGCAGGCTCATCGTGAAATCGAAAAAGCGTTTCATTTTACACCCCGATTGTCAATGGTTGCCGGACCAGAAGATGTAGTCCGAGATAAGTACCGCCCGCACGGGCGCGGCCTCCAGCCCGTCATAGAGCACGGGAGGGGCAAAGAGAAAATATTCGCCCGGCTGCACTTCGGAGAGGTCAAGCCCCTCGAGGATAGCCGTGCCGCCCTGCATGAACGCCTTGTGAGGGGCGGTCTCGTTGCCCGCGCAGCCGACGGAGAGCGAATCCGTGCCGATGAGCATCAGACCCCTGCCCGACAGCTCCTCGGCGGAGGAATCCATAAAGAAGGCCCTGCCGCCGCCCTTTATCAGCAGCCGCTTGCACTTCTTAGGGAAATGCTTGTCAACATATTCGCCCGTGATGACCCCGCCCGGCACCTGAAGCACCGTGCAAGGCCCGATGAAGGCGTCAAGCTCCATGCCGTCTATCGCGGCGCCGCCGCTGAGGAAGTGGAGCGGAGCGTCGGCATGGGTGCCCGTGTGCGCCGAGGCGTGGACGGCGGTGATATTGCAGTCGCCGCCCTCACCGATGCAGGCGAGCCTCTCGGCCTTCGGCTTCGGGTCGCCGGGGTAAACGTCGCAGGAAAAGAATTTTCTCGAAATATCGATTATCTTCATAATACCAACAGTGAGCCGTCAGTTCTTGAGCGACTCCATCTTGAGATAAGCGTTTATAAAGCCGTCGATGTCGCCGTCCATAACGGCGTTGATGTTGCCGGATTCAAAGCCGGTGCGGTGATCCTTGGCGAGGGTGTAGGGCATGAATACATAGGATCGGATCTGGCTGCCCCATGCAATCTCACGCTGCTCGCCCTTGATGTCGTCTATCTTGTCGAGGTGCTCTCTCTCCTTTATTTCAATGAGCTTGGATTTGAGCATCTTCATGGCGACTTCCCTGTTTTGATGCTGGCTGCGCTCGACCTGGCAGGCGCAGACAATGCCCGTGGGGATGTGGGTTATACGCACGGCGGAGGAGGTCTTGTTGACCTTCTGGCCGCCCGCGCCGCTGGAGCGGTAATAGTCTATCTTGAGGTCGTCGGGGTTTATCTCGACCTCAACGGTGTCGTCGATCTCGGGCATGACCTCAAGCGAAGCAAAGGAGGTGTGCCTCCTGCCCGAGGAATCGAACGGAGAGATACGAACAAGCCTGTGAACGCCCATCTCGCCCTTGAGGTAGCCGTAGGCGTTCTCACCCTCGACAAGCAGCACGGCGGATTTGAGACCCGCTTCATCGCCGTCGAGGAAGTCTATCATGCTGACCTTGAAGCCGTGCTTCTCGCCCCAATGCTGATACATACGCACGAGCATCTGGTTCCAATCCTGAGCCTCGGTGCCGCCAGCGCCGGCGTGGAAGGTGAGTATGGCGTTCTTTGAGTCGTATTCGCCGGAGAGCAGGGTGCTCAGGGTCATGGCCTCGAGCTTCGATACAAAAGCGTCGACGCTGTGCTTGCATTCGTCGAGCATATCGAGATCCTCCTCTTCGTTGGAGAGCTCGATGAGCACGAGCGCGTCGTTATATTCATTCTCAAGCGCGGTGTAGGCAGCGACCTTGTTTTTGAGCTGGCTTATGCGCTGCTGCACCTTCTGCGAATTCGCAAGGTCATTCCAGAAGCCGTCCTCGGCGGTCTGAGCCTCGAGCTTCGCTATCTCCTCATTCATCGCGTCAAGCCCGAGAGCCTCTCTAAGCTGCTTGAGCTTCTCTTCGTAGTCGAGGAGTGAAAGTCTTAATTCTTCAAATTGGATCATATTTATTCTCCTGATATAAATTTTTCATTTTATTACGGTGAGAAAAGGCGATTATCAATGTCCGAACATAAAAATTCTCCTGATGCGTAATTTTTCACCCTACATTATATATAAAAAATGGTGAAATGTAAAGAACTTAAATTATTTTTTAAATAATAATTGAAATTTAAAGAACAATTCGGTAATATATAAGGTGTAATATAGTAGCAGTCCCGGAAAAGTTATAAAACGAAGATGGTTAAAAGAAGAAAAGCACTTCTCATGAACTTGACAGCGCGGGAAGCGATAAATTGTGAAACAAGCGTTAAAGCTGATAAGGGGGAAAAATGAAAAAGAAGGTATTAACGGCACTCCTAATAATTGAAACTGTTTTGCTGACGGTTATATTAATTTTTGGGCTTTTCCGCTTTAACACCGGTAAAACGGAAAAAGAGGTTTACCGGCAGATGTCGGAGGACGGAAGCCAAAATGTGGTTATATATGAGGTCGGAGAACCTGATTGGCCTTTTGGCAAGGCTCATTATAAAGTATATGGGCCTTCAAACTTCTTTGTCGATGTTTCTGATGACGGAGGAAGAGGACAATTTACTGTCGAGTGGAAAGAAACTTCTGTAGTTATCACTTTCAGAGGATCTGAACAGAAAGATGCAGTATACGAGCTCCCGTTCGGATAAAACCGATTTTGATTAAAGTATTATTTTAAAAGGAGATTAAAAATCGCAGATGAAATATAACGGTTTGCCCTGCCCCGTTTGCGGCAGGATAATGACTGACGACGACGATATCGTCGTTTGCCCCGAATGCGCCACCCCGCAGCACCGTGAATGCTGGATGAAAACGGGGCACTGCGTAAATGAAGATAAACACTCGAGCGGCTATGTGTGGGCTGCCCCCGAGGCTCAGCCCGAGGCGGAGCAAAGCGCACCGCCCGCCGAGGGAGCGGGAGACCCCGCAAGCGTCAAGATATGCCATGTCTGCGGCAGTGAGAATCCGCCGGAGGCTCTGCATTGCGGCAACTGCGGCGCCCTCTTTGAGGGCGGGCAGCGTGACCCCTCCGAGCCGAAGAACTGCCCGATGTGCGGCAGGCCGAACGACGGCGACGCTCTGCACTGCAAATATTGCGGCGCACCGTTCCTTGCCGACGGAGCTTATCCGCAGAATCCCTACCTTTTCGGTTCGGGCATAGACGAAAACGAGGATATCGGCGGCAGGAAAGCGGGCGAGATCGCCTACTATGTGCAGACCTCAGCTCCGAGATATCTCCGCAAATTCAAGAGATTTGCCTCGGGCAAGAAGCTCTCGTTCAACTGGGCGGCGTTCTTCTTTGCGCCGTATTGGTTCTTTTACCGCAAGCTCTATAAGGTCGGGGCGATATTCCTGCTGATATTCGCGGCGACCTCGCTTGCCCTCTCAGGCCCCGCGAACGACTATATCGACGCGGCGAATAAATTCTACACGGCAATGGGCAACAGCAGCGTGACCGACGAGCAGGCGAACGAGCTTGCCGACGAATTCGTGCAGGCGACCGCAAAGACAATGCCGATAATCGGCGGCGTGTCGCTTGCGCTGCGCCTTATCTGCGCCCTGACCGCCGACCTTTTCTACTACAGGAAGATGCAGAAGGATCTGGCGATGATAGCCGACGAGATCGACGATGAGAATCTCAAGAGGCTCATGCTCGCCCGACGCGGCGGCGCGTCCCCGATGCTCTTTGCGGCAGGCTTCTTCGGCTACAACTGCATTATCAGCCTGCTGACCTATATCGCCGATATTATTGTTGACCGCTTTTAAAAAATACCAATTATATAACTATTTATACTAACTCAGGAGGTAATATCCATGAAAGTCAAGAAAGCAATTATTCCCGCTGCGGGTCTGGGCACCAGAGTTCTCCCCGCTTCAAAGGCAGTCCCCAAGGAAATGCTGAATATCGTCGACAAGCCGGCTATCCAGTATATCGTTGAGGAAGCCGTTGCCGCGGGCATCGAGGATATCCTTATCATCACCAACAGGGGCAAGGGCGTTATCGAGGATCACTTCGATCACTCCTTCGAGCTTGAGTATCAGCTCAGCAAGAACCCCGCAAAGGCGAAGATATATGAGGATGTCAAGGCCTGCGCCGGTCTCGCCAACATATATTTCATCCGTCAGAAGGAGACCAAGGGTCTCGGCCACGCCATCCTCTGCGGTAAGTCCTTTGTCGGCGACGAGCCGTTCGTAGTCCTCTACGGCGACGACGTCATCATCTCCGAGGATCCCGTCACCGCTCAGCTTTGCCGCTGCTATGAGAAGTACGGCAAGGGCGTTGTCGGCGTCAAGGAAGTTCCCGAGGATCTCATCAAGCTCTATTGCACCCTCGGCGTTTCACCCATCGAGGGCGAGACCAGAGCGATGAACTGCCACAAGATAATCGAGAAGCCCACCCCCGACCAGGTCATGTCCCTCTACGCTATCCTCGGCAGAGTCGTGCTGCCCCCCGAGGTATTCGGTATGCTCGAAAAGGGTCTTGCCGAGACTCCCGAGGGTCAGGAGCTTTACCTGACCGACGTTATGAGCGAGCTCGGCGCCAGAGGCGAGCTGCTTGCTTATGACTTCGACGGCAAGAGATACGATATGGGCAATAAGCTCGGCATTATGAAGGCTAACTGCGAGGTCGCCCTCAATCATCCCGAGATCGGCGAAGGCTTCAAGGCTTACCTCAAAGAGCTTGTCAAAACCTTCTGAGAACAGAATAGCGCAATAAATTGCGCCCTCGGCTCAGTGCCGAGGGCGCTTTTGCTGTACCGATGATGCCGTTCCCTGCGGTTTCATTGCAGATTTGCGGTTGTATGATCAACAGCATTTTGCCTTTCTCTGCTGCCAAACACTCCTCAGTCACTCCGTGACAGAGGAGTGATTTATCAAATTACTGCTTGCCTCTTAGGCTCCCTCTTGAGGGAGCTGTCCGTAGGACTGAGGGAGTTTTTATTGAAATCAAGCCCAAAATTCCCTACGTAACGGCTAAAGCCGTGCCACCTCCATTTACACAAGGGAGGCGAGGGTAACTGCAACCTCGGCGGTTTTTGACGGGCGAACGCAGTTCGCCCCTACGCTAATAATTCTGAATTTGCAATTATTATGCGGGATGCCGAGGACGTCATCCCCTACAATTGAATCAAAAGCAAATCTGCTGTATGTGCAGCAAAAATTTATCTTTACTGCCTACCCGACGATCCTCGGCTGCACCGCAACAAAGGTGCGGTTTTTTCTATCAAATTTAATCCAAACAAAAAACTCCCCCGGTCGTTATGATCGGGGGAGTTGTGGATTCAATTGATGACTCAGTCCTCGTCGTCGCCGCAGCAGCCGCAATCGCAGTCGTCGTCGCACTCGATCTCGAACTCAAGAAGCTCATCGCACTTGGGGCAGTTGATGCTGCCCTCCTCAAGGATGTCTCTGTCAACGGTGATGATCTCGCCGCAGTTCGGGCATTCGACGTCGTAATACTCCTCGTCGTCGTCATCGCAGCAATCGTCGCAGTCGCAGCAGTCGTCGAGATCCTCATAGACATAGCCCTCAAGCTCGTCAAGATCCTCGTCAACAGCGTCAAGCTGCTCGGAGATGAGATCAACGCCGTCCTCGAGGTCGCTTACCGAGAGGGCAAGGTCGTCGAGAACATCCATCATAGCCTTTATCACCTTGGTCTCGGGCTTGCTCTCGTCGAGGTTAAGACCCTCGGCAAGACCCTTGAGATAGGCGACTTTTTCAGTCACTGTCATGTTTTTGTCCTCCATAAAAATTATTACACTTGTTATGTGTTATGCACGGCTGAGATACTCGCCGGTGCGGGTGTCGACTACTATCATTTCGCCCTCGTCGATGAAGAGAGGAACCTTGACCTCAGCGCCGGTCTCAAGAGTTGCGGGCTTGGTGGCGTTGGTAGCCGTGTTGCCTGCGAAGCCGGGGTCGGTCTTGGTTACCTGAAGGGTAACGGTGGTCGGGGGCTCAACGCCGAATACGCTGCCCTTGTAGGACAGGATGCGGCAGGTTTCGTTCTCCTTAACGAACTTGAAGTTCTCGGGGAGAGTATCCTTACCGATGGGCACCATATCGTAGGTCTCGGGGTCCATGAAGTAATAGAGACCGCCGTCCTCATATGAATACTCCATTTCCTTGCGCTCAATGTAAGCGGTGGGGAATTTGTCGGTGGGGCTGAAGGTACGCTCGACGACTGCGCCGCCGATGACGTTCCTTATCTTAGTCCTGACGAAAGCGGCGCCTTTGCCGGGCTTAACGTGCTGGAACTCGATGATCTGATAGACCTGACCGTCCATTTCAAAGGTCACGCCGTTTCTGAAATCGCCTGCTGATACCATAAAACTTATTCTCCTTACAGTGTTTATATGTTTTCACAGTTATTTTATACTATTCACCGTGATTTTTCAAGTCTTTTTTTGAATTATGCCTGTCGCTTACAGAATTATAAGCGTTTTGGGGCATTTGGTGAGGTTTTCCGAGCCGTTTTCGGTGATAAAAGCCATATCCTCGATGCGTACTCCGAATTCGCCGGGCAGATAAATACCGGGCTCGACCGTTACAACGTCGCCCGGGGCGAGTATCTCGGCGCTCCTTGGGTTGAGCACGGGAAATTCGTGGATCTCGACGCCGACTCCGTGGCCGGTGCCGTGGCCGAAGAATTCGCCGTAGCCCGCAGCGTTTATGACGTCCCTTGCCGCCGCGTCCGCATCCTTGCAGGCAACGCCGGGCGCAAGCAGGTCGAGCGAAGTGAGCTGAGCCTTGAGGACGGTGTCATAGACCTCCGCCTGCCGCTGACCTCGCCGACGGCGACGGTGCGGGTCATGTCGCTGTGGTAGCCGTTGACGACTGCGCCGTAATCCATCGTCACAAAGTCGCCGCGCTCGACCTTCTTGTCGGTCGGCACACCGTGAGGCATTGAAGAATTCCTGCCGCTGACCGCTATGGTCTCGAATGAGAGTGCCTGTGCACCCGCGCGCAGCATGAAGTAGTCAAGCTCCAGCCCTATCTCGCGGTCGGTGACTCCGGGCTTTATAAAGGTGCGGATATGCTCGAACGCCTGCTCGGCTATTCGCTGGGCGGCGCAGATATTTTTAAGCTCCGATTCGGTCTTGGTGCGGCGCAGCTCCTTTATCGCTTCGTCCGCCTTCTCGGCGAGGCATTCGCAATCGAGCGAGGCGCTGAGGGAGTTGAATTGACCCACGCTGAGCCTTGAAGCTTCGATATATACCTTATTTATATTAAGGGATTTGATATAGCCGTTCAGATCCTCCGCCGCACTTTTGAGCAGAGCTATCTCGGTGCAGCCGCTCGCCTTCGCCCTGGCTGCCTCGATATAGCGGCTGTCGGTGAGGAATACGCTCTCCTCCGCAGTGACGAGCAGATAGCCGTCGGTGGATTCAAAGCCGGTCAGATAGAGCCTGTTCTCCGGCGAAATGACGAGGAACGCCTCGCCCTCGCTTAGATAAGCCATGAGTTTGTCGGTCATAATACACCTGCTTTCTTATAAAAAGAGACACTGCCGAATGTGTGCAGCATTCGGCAGTGCATTGGGGAAAGAGAAAATAAAAATGAAAAAAGAAGATGTCAAAGGAATGAAAATGTCTAACACTCAACATTAAATCATCTAAATGTATGATATTACAGATAGAAGCATGAGATGTTAACATACCATAAACTATATATTAACAAACTGTAAACTTTGAACACTTTCTCGCTTTTCTGTCCCAACTTCTGCCGAATTCCGCAACGGCATGATATTATTTCTCGAGGAATGCCTTGAAGCCCTTGAACGCCATATAGACGTCGAGCTTTGCAACGACCTCAAACGGAGCGTGCATCGAGAGGACGGGGACGCCCACATCGACCACTTCAACGCCAAGATTTGCGATATATTTTGCGACGGTTCCTCCGCCGCCCTCGTCGACCTTGCCGAGCTCGCCGGTCTGCCATGCGACCTTCTCGCCGTCGAAGAGAGTGCGGATCTTTGCGACGAACTCCGCGTTTGCGTCGTTTGTCGAGCTCTTGCCCCTTGCGCCGGTGTATTTGGTGACGACGATGCCCTTGTTGAGGTAGGCGGCGTTGAGCTTATCGTGAACCGAGGGATAGGTGGGGTCAAAGCCAGCATTGACGTCGGCGGAGAGGCATTCGGAAGCTCTGAGCACGTCTCTGCCGCACAGACCCTGAGTCCTTGCGATATCGGCGATGAAATCTTCAAGATAGGCGGAGCAAAGGCCGGTGTTGCCCTCGGAGCCTATCTCTTCCTTATCGGTGATGACGGTGACGGTGGTGCGCTCGGGAGCAACCGCCGCGAATGCCGCTCTGATCGAGGGGTAGGCGCAGACTCTGTCGTCGTGGCCGTAGGCGCCGATGAGGCTGCGGTCGAAGCCGATGTCAACAGCCTTGAATGCGGGCACCATCTCAAGCTCGGCGGAGAGGAAGTCGCTCTCGACTATGCCGTATTTCTCGTTGAGGAGCTTCATTATATTGAGCTTCACAAGCTCGCTGCCCTTATCCTTGCCGAAGGGGCGGCTGCCGATGAGAATATTGAGATCCTCACCCTTGACAACGTCCTCTGCGGAGCGCTTTGCCTGCTGCCTGTCAAGATGGGGGAGCAGGTCGGTGACTACAAACTGCGGGTCGCCCTCATCCTCGCCGAGGCGGACGGTGACCTTGGTGCCGTCCTTGCGGCAGATGACACCGTGAAGCGACAGGGGGATGGCGGTCCACTGATACTTCTTGATGCCGCCGTAGTAATGGGTCTTGAAGAGAGCGAGGTCAGTATCCTCATAAAGCGGATTGGGCTTGAGGTCGAGCCTCGGGGAGTCGATATGGGAGGCGACTATCTTTGCGCCGCTCTTAAGGCTCTGTTTGCCGAATACGCACAGGATGAGGGCCTTGCCCTTGTTGTCGTAATAAACCTTGTCGCCGGGCTCGTAGCTGCCGTCGGGGTCAAACGGGATGAAGCCGTTCTCCTCGGCAAGGGTCTTGACATAAGCCGCCACTTCACGTTCGGTCTTGCAGCGGTTAAGGAAATCAATGTAATCGCCGCAGAAGCTGTCGGCGGTCTCGATTTCGCCGTCCTCGCAGGTGAATGCGGCGTGCTCGGGCGAATAGAAAAGCTCGTCCTTCAGAGCGTCGGCGGGAGTTTTTTCACACATGATGGTACTTCCTTTCTTATTTATAGAGATTTGAATATATATTGAGCGCCTTGGTTACTTTTTTAACGTAATGCGCCGTTTCGCTTATCGGTATCTTGGTGAGAGTTTTGCCGTCGGGGGATATCTCGGGATCCTTGAGCCACGAATTGACCCTGCCCCTGCCCGCATGATAGGCGGCGAGGGCGACGGGCGTTTCGCCGAATTCGTCGAGCAGATAGCTCAGGAAGAACGCGCCGTATTTGACCGAGGTCTCGGGGTCAAGCAGGCTCAGCTCGCCCTGAGTCTCGCCCAGCTTCATGCGGAGCCATTCAAAGGTCTCGGGCGTTATCTGGGTCAAGCCCACGGCGTCAGCCGAGGAGACGGCGGAGGGGTCGAAGGAGCTTTCCGTCCTGATAACGGCATAGAGCAGGGCGCTGTCAAGCCCGAATTCGGCGCTGTATTTCTCGACGAATTCCTCGTATTTATGGGGATAGGAGAGCTCCATGACCGTCCTGTAGCTGCCCGCGAACGCCGCGAAAAGCAGCGCCGCGATGACGGCGAATATCAGTATGGTCTTCAGCTTGCCTTTTGCAGTCATAATGTTAGCCTTTCAAAATAAACAGTCGATCGCTTTGCGGAGATCGGTGCCGTCCCCGTTATCAATTATAATGTCGCTCTGCTTTGCATAGAACTCCTGCGGCGGCTGGGCGGCGATACGCATCAGGGCGTCCGTCTCGCTCAGGCCGTCACGCTCAATGATGCGGCGCAGCCTCACGGAGTCGTCGGCGGTGATACACACCGTCTTGCCGCAAAGGCAGGCAAGATCGCTCTCAAAGAGCAGGGCGGCGTCGATAACGGCGGCCTTTGCCCCAGAATCCTGAGCCTTGTGTATCTCGATAACGGCGAGGCGGGTTATCTCCGGGTGAGTTATCGCGTTCAGCGCGGCAGTCGCCTCGGGGGAGGCAAAAGCCCTGCGGGCAAGCTCCCTGCGGTCAAGCTCACCGTCAACTATTATGTCGCTGCCGAAGCGGGCGCACAGGGAATCCTTGACCGCTCTGCTCTCGACCGCTTTGCGCGAGAGAACGTCGGTGTCTATAATATAGTATCCTTTTTCTCTGAAAATATCTGCGGCGGTGGTCTTGCCCGCGCCCGTCTGACCGGTCAGGCCGATGACAGGGACGGTGAAATCAAGGTCGATGACCCTGAACGCCGCCGAACGCAGCAGGCGGTTATAGACCGCCAGACCCACTCCGCTTGCAACGGGGCAGCGGACAAAGGCTCTGGCACAGCCGATGGCGTCGACCTGCCGCAGGGCGTCAAAAATATTGTGCGCCTGGGTGTCGGGGCTGCCCGCCCTGCCGTATTCGATAAATTTATCAAAATTCTTGCCCTCGCCCTCGAAGCATACGGCGCAGACCGTGTCTTTTTGAGCGAGCAGGAATTTTTTGTACTGTTTAAAGCTGCCCTTGATTATCGTGACCTCCGCGGCGGGGGCGTAATGCTTGTATTTCATGCCCGGGGACTGCGGTCTTTCGCCGTCCTTGAGCTTCTCAAACACCGCTGCCGCGATATTGACCTCGCCGAGCACCTCGCGAAGCTGCTCGACGGTCACTCCGCCCGGTCTGAGCAGGGTGGGAGGCTCGGTGGCGAGAGTGATAACGGTCGATTCAACGCCCACGGAGCAGTGGCCGCCGTCGACTACGGCGTCTATCCTGCCGTCAAGGTCGGCGAGCACATGCTCGGCGCAGGTGGGGCTTGGCTTGCCCGAGGCGTTGGCGCTCGGGGCGGCAAGAGGCAGCCCGCTCTGCTCGATTATTGCCCTTGCACAGGGGTGTGAGGGCATACGGATCGCCACGGTCGACAGACCCGCCGTAACGGCATCGGGCACTATCTCCGACCGCTCGGAAATTATCGTCAGCGGCCCCGGCCAAAATCTCTCGGCGAGCTTCAGCATCCTCGGGTCGACCTTTTTGACCAGCGGAGGTATGGCGTCGAGCGAAGCGACGTGGACTATCAGCGGATTATCCTGCGGTCTGCCCTTGGCGGCGAATATCTTGCCGACGGCGACGGGGTCGAGGGCGTTTGCCGCAAGACCATAGACCGTCTCGGTCGGTATCGCTGCCAGACCGCCGTTCTTCAGTATCTCCGCAGCCTTTTTGATATCTTCTTTTTCGGTTGATTTCAGTCTGAGAGTTTTCATTTGCTTAGGGTCATTCCTCACTTTTGAGCTTCTCTGCGGTGTCGGCGGTGATAAGAGCGTCGATCAGCTCGTCAAGGTCGCCGTTGAGAATCGCTTCTATCTTATAGAGGGTCAGGTTGATGCGGTGGTCGCTGACCCTGCCCTGCGGGTAATTATAGGTGCGTATGCGTTCGCTGCGGTCGCCCGTGCCAACCTGAGCCCGCCGCTCGCCCGCAATGGCGTCGTGCTGCTTCTCACGCTCGGCCTCAAGAATTCTTGAACGCAGGATCTTCATCGCCCTGTCTTTGTTTTTGTATTGGCTGCGCTCATCCTGGCACTCGACCACCGTGCCCGTGGGCAGGTGGGTTATCCTGATGGCGCTCTCGGTCTTGTTGACGTGCTGACCGCCTGCGCCGCCCGAGCGATAGGTGTCTATCTGCAGGTCGGCGGGGTTTATCTCAACATCCACATCCTCCGCCTCGGGGAGGACTGCGACGGTCACGGTCGAGGTATGGATCCTGCCCTGGCTCTCAGTCTCGGGCACACGCTGCACGCGGTGAACGCCGCTCTCGAATTTCAGGCGGGAGTACGCGCCCTCGCCCTCGATCATAAAGCTGATCTCCTTGAAGCCGCCGAGTTCGGTCGGGTTGGAATTCAGCACCTCGCACTTCCAGCCCTTTGCCTCGGCGTACATGGAATACATCCTGTAGAGCACGCCCGCAAAGAGCGAGGCCTCCTCGCCGCCTGCGCCGCCCCTTATCTCGACGATGACGTTCTTGTCGTCGTTGGGGTCGCGCGGGAGCAGCAACACCTTGAGCCTTTCGCCGCTCTCCGCCGCCCTCTCCCTGGCGCTGTCAAGCTCCTCAAGCACCATCTCTTTGAATTCGTGCTCAAGCCCGCCCGCGTCGAGCAGAGCCTTTGCCTCTGCGGCGTCGCTCTCGGCGGCCTTGCAGCGGCGGTATTCCTCGACTATCGGGGTCAGCGTTTTCAGCTCCTGCATGAGCTTCTTATATTGTTCAAGGTCGGCGACGACGTCGCTGCGGCACAGCTTCTCGTTGATATCCTCGAAGCGTTCCTCGACCTTTTTAAGTTTATCAAGCATAGAGCCTCCGAATTATTCCGCGCCCTCTCGCGAGAGCTTCCTGATATTTTTTTCGACCTTGACGCGCTCGAGCATGACCTCGCGGCCGCACTCAAGACACTTGATGCGGAAATCCGCGCCGATACGCAGCACGGTGAAACGGTCGCAGCCGCAGGGATGCTTCTTTTTCATCGTGATGACGTCGCCCACTCTGATATCCATTATTCGCCCTCCGATAATCCGTAGAAGTGCTGAGTCCAACAGAGCTTGCCTCTGGGGTCGGGGTCGGCCGCAACGCCGAAGCCGACTTTGGTGTATATCGGGTTCATCAAATTCTCATAGTGAGTTTCGGAATTCTTCCACGCAAGGCAGACAGCCTCGGGGGTCTCGAAGCCCCAGCCGAGATTTTCGCCGACCTGACCGGTGGTGTAGCCCGCGTCCCTGAATATCGAGGAGAAGTATTTACCGCCCGGGCGGTAATGGTCATGGTCGCCCGACCACGCCATCTCCTCGGCTCTGGCACAGGACATTATGGTCAGCTCCTCGTCAAGCTCGAGCGGCGCAACGCCGCCCTCGGCGCGGTAGCCGTTGGTGATGCGGAGAATTTCGTTTATATAGCTGCGGTATTTCTCGCGGTTAGCCTTTGCGGCGGGCAACAGCTCGGCGTAGGTAGCTCCGTAGCCGAAGCGGTTGCATTCGACCAAGTCCGTTCTCTCGCCCGTCTTCTTTTCGCTGCCGTCGGCGAGCACCTTATAGATGAGCGTTATATTTTTATTCACTACAACGCCGTATTTTACTTCCCGCTCGTTTTTGACCTCGGTGCGCTCGACCTCGGCGGGCTTAGTCGCCTTGGTGGTCTTTGTGATGCGCCTTGCAGTAGTCGGCACACTTTTGGCCGTTGTCGGTGCCGCCGTGGTAATCTCGGGGAGAGTAGTGGTCTCCTCCGTGGCAGTCTCCTCAGCCGCGGTCGAGGTTTCGGCGGCGGTCGTTGCGGAGGCACGGGTACTCACGCGCCGCTTCAATCCGCATGAAGCGAGCGAAGCCACGGCAAGAAGCACCGCTATGACCGCTGTGATTTTTTTAAGCATTTCTCATGTTCCTTTGATTTATTTAGTGATATCGAATTCGAGCACTGCGGTGAAAACTCCGCCGCTGCACGATACGTTGAAGCTGCCGCCCTGCATCTCGGCAAGGCTCTTGGCTATCGACAGCCCCAGCCCGTGACCCTCGGTGTGACCCGATTCGTCCGCACGGTAGAAGCGGCCCATCAGCGTGTCACCGTCGATATCCTCCATAGTCTCTGTCAGGTTTGTGACCTTGACGACCGCCTTGCCCGACTCCTCATAGAGAGCGATATTGACGTCGGTCTCATGCATTGCGTATTTACAGACGTTAGAGAAGATGTTTGAGAGCAGCCGCCACATGCTCTCGCCGTCGCACATGACAAACAGATCCTTCTGCGGCAGCGACATACGGGGCAGCAGCCCGCATTGCTCGAAGTTATACATGAATTCCTCGACCGCCTGTGTCAGGGCGATGTTGAGGCTTGCTTTCTCAAGATTTATCTTCCATGTGCCGGCGGTTATCTGCGACGCCTCTATCAGCTCGTTGACAAGGTCTGAGAGCTTCTGAGTGTGGCGCTTGAGCACACCCGCGTATTCGCGGCGCTGCGCCTCGGTCAGATCCTCACGCTCGAGCAGCTCCGCAAAGCTGGATATCGAGGTCAGCGGAGTTTTGATATCGTGCGAGACGTTGGTCAGCAGCTCGGTCTTGAGCTTCTCGGTCTTTAGCTCCTGCTCCATCGCCTTGTTGATCTCTTTTCTGATAAGGTCAAGGTTTCTGCCGTGGGCGCGGATGCTCGAGATCGAGAGCTTGCTCGCTATATCGTCGCCGAGCACGCCCTCGGCGAGCTTCTGCCCCTCCTCCTTGACGTAATGCAGGTTGATGGCTATCATCGAGAATATCGGGATGATTATGAGCCTTGTGAGCGCCCAAAGCACAAGGAATACCTTGAACACCGAGTCGGGGGTGAAGGTGTTGTCTATCAGGCCGAAATACGCTGTGAAGCTGAGGATGACCGCCTCGGAGAGGATATACAGGACGATGCCGAATATCAGCTTCCTGAATACGCCCGAGCTGCCCTGAGCCTTTGCCTTGCGCTTGTCTCTGGGGGTGCGGCGCTTGATATGCTGATAGATGCGGTAGGCTATCATGCTCTTATATAATTTGCCGAGCTTGACCCTGACCGACAGCGTTGACAGGAACGCCATGAGCACCAGCATTATGACGACACAGACGATAACGATAATGATGTTGTTGACGACCATACCCGTATCCGCCGCGGAGGTCAGCCCTATGACTATCCACGCCGTGACGAGCGTGACGAGCATGAATGCGGCGCAAAGCTCGATCGGCATTCGGTCGACGAAGCCGGGTATCACCTCGCCTGTCTCACTGTTGCAGGTGCCGGCGTTTATCGTGATAAAGACCAGCAAAACGATTATCGCGGCCACCACAACGGCAAGGGCGAGGAAGAGGAAGTATTTGAGCGAGTCGGCAAGCTCTATCCATTGGAACGCCTGCTGATATTTATCCCTTGCCTGCAAGTCGCTGTTAACCACTATGGAGTATTTCAGCCGCAGCGTCGCAATGCCGCTCTCGCCGCCCGAGAGGAAGAAATCCGAGCTGCCGGAGTAGCCGAGATCCTCGTCTTTATATCCGCCCTCCGGCACGGCGGGGTCGGAGGCGTAGTTTGAGAACAGCGTCTTGCCGCCGATATCGGTTATTGAAAAAACGAAGTTGGTCTGCGAGGGTGAGAAATTCGTTTTATAGTAGTTTATGCGGTATTCGTCGTTTGTCTCGATAAGGCAGGAGTAATAATCCCTTGCCTGCTCGATATCGTCGAGGGTGTATTGCTGCACGGCGATGCTCTTGGCGGTGCTGCCGTTATCGCCGCTGTTGTAGAAGCCGTATTGAAAAAGATAGGCTATGCCCAGCACGCAGCCGACGGCGATGACGGTCATGCAGATGAGTATCGTTATCACCGTGGAACGGTCATAATCCGAATAAAACTTGTTTTTTGCCATTCCGATGCCGCCTCCCGATTATTTCTTCTCCATTTTGTAGCCGTGACCCCATGAGACCTTGAGATAATCGGGCCTTGCGGGGTTTATCTCTATCTTCTCTCTCAAGTGGCGGATATGGACGGTGACAGTATTCTCCGAGCCGAACGGCGTGTCGTTCCAGACCTTACGGTATATCTCCTGCGGGGAGAATACGCAGTCCAGATTCTCAAGGAAGAATTTGAGCAGCTGCATCTCGGTCGGGGTCAGGCTGACGGGCTCGCCGTCAACGGTGACGGTTTTTGACTTGTCGTCGTATTCAATGCCGCCGTTGCAGAGCTTCGAATCCCTCTCCTCCGGCTCGG
>OHVB01000127.1_pt1 | contig 32329 bp, 28 predicted proteins | sample 1579331 | NCBI WGS metagenome assembly OHVB01 (sample SAMEA3882503, study PRJEB24775) | human gut metagenome | biome: human-associated habitat; feature: intestine environment; material: feces | place: Netherlands | collected 2009/2010
CTGTGAAAAGGCAAAAAATAAAAAGGGGTGCGTCACAGACTTATGACACACCCTCACTTCATCATTTATTTCGCATGAAAGGCTATCAGACCTTCCATCGGAGCCCGCATAATCTTGACAATATGAAGATGATGCTCATCCTCCATCACATTTCTCAGCGGAGCTTCAAAATAATGAGCGATGCTTCCCACGAACCCTATCATCGGAATCCCCTCTCCCAAAGAAGAATCCCAGGCTTTCACGCCAGGTTCCAACTGCGAGATATCCTCCTGACTGGCTTTTACATACTGGATATAAGGTATGAGATTGTTCTCGTAGAAAGCATGGAAGTTGCTCAATACCACCCGATACAGTGCCATCGCCTCATTCAGTTTATCACTGCCGTTCTCATATTTCTCTCCCTCTGCTATCTGCTCAGAAATAAAAGGACAGATGGAAGCCAGAAAACGGTTTGCCAACGGTTCACGATACACCTTGTTGATGATACCAGGATAATCCAGTCCCGACCACTTCAGAAACCTCTTTTTGATAGCCGAAGGCAGACTGCCCTTGAAGATACCATTCAGGAAAAGCTTGCCCAAGACGGCACCGCTACCTTCGTCACCCAGAATATACCCCAGAGGCGGCGTATTCATCACAATCTTCGTGCCATCATAGAGGCAACTGTTGGCTCCCGTGCCCAGGATGCAGGCGATGCCAGGCTTGTTGCCGAAAAGCGCTCTTGCCGCTCCTATCATATCCCCCTCAGCCTCTACCTTGGCTCCAGGAAAAGCCTGCTGCAAGAGAGAGTTCATCCGGGGCTTCATCGCCTCGGTCACACCGCTGCCATAGAAATATACTTCCTGGGGGGATTCCGGCAAGATGAGTTCCGACTTCAGTATCTGAAGCACTTCGGCATCCTGCATGTGAATCGGATTGATGCCCTGCGTCTTGCAAGTCATCACTACTTGACCTTGCCCGTCTATCAACGACCAGTCGGTCTTGGTACTGCCACTGTCTGCTATGAGTATGTTCATTGTCGTATTTTTTAAATGCACTGCAAATGTAATGATTTTCGGTGAAATATCGCAAAGAAAAGAAAAAAAAGATACTTCATCAAGCTGATAATCTTAAAAAACGCACATTATTCTTGGGTTTTTCGTGAATTATTAATAACTTTGCACACAAATAGACAAATAATTAAGGAAGAAACAACAATAAAATAATATAATTATGGCAACATTCATTGCAGGACCATGCGTCATCGAGTCGATGGAACTACTGAATACAGTAGCTCAGGAACTCGTTCGTATCAACCAGGACTTAGGAACCGACATCATATTCAAGGCATCCTTCGATAAGGCCAACCGTACCAGCATCCACTCTTTCCGTGGCCCTGGTCTGGAGAAAGGTCTGCAGATGCTCAGCGACATCAAGTCGAAATACGGACTTCGCATCACCACCGATATCCACGAGAGCTATCAGGCTGAAGCTGCGGGCAAGGTATGCGATATCCTCCAGATACCAGCCTTCCTCTGCCGCCAGACCGACCTGCTCGTATCGGCTGCCAAGACCGGCAAGATTGTCAACATCAAGAAGGCTCAGTTCCTCAGCGGAAGAGATATGAAGTATCCGGTTGAGAAGGCTTTGGATAGCGGAGCCAGCGAAGTATGGCTCACCGAGCGTGGCAACTGCTTCGGCTACAACAATCTCGTGGTAGATTTCCGCAACATTCCGGATATGAAGGAGATTGTACCTAATGTCATCATGGACTGCACCCACAGCGTACAGCGGCCAAGCGCAGGCGATGGCAAGACCGTGGGCGACCGCAAGTTTGTGCCAGCTATGGCAAAGGCTGCCAAGGCATTCGGTGCCACAGGCTACTTCTTCGAGGTGCATCCAGACCCTGATCATGGCAAGAGTGATGCAGCCAACATGCTAGAGTTAAATAAACTTGAATCACTTATAGAAGAATTGATGAAATAATGGATGATAAAACTATAAGAAATTATGGCGAGCAGGCTCTCCGCGACGAGGCGCAAGCCATCCTCGACCAAATACCTTATTTGGACGACAATTTTGAAAAGGCAGTAGATATGATGTATCATTGCGAAGGCAAGATCATCGTTACGGGTGTGGGCAAGAGCGGACACGTGGGTGCCAAGATTGCAGCAACCCTCGCCTCTACAGGTACACCGGCTTTCTATATCAACCCGCTGGACGTATATCACGGCGACCTCGGTGTGATGACCGACAAGGACGTGGTGCTGGCACTGAGCAACAGTGGTCAGACCGACGAGCTGCTCCGCTTCATCCCGATGGTGCTCCACATGAACGTGCCTATCATCTCCATAACGGGCAATCCGAATTCACTGCTGGCAAAATACTCCAACCATCACATCACCGTCAAGGTGAAGAAGGAGGCTTGTCCGCTCAACCTTGCTCCTACCAGCAGTACCACTGCAGCCCTCGCCATGGGCGATGCTCTGGCAATAGCCCTGATGCAGGTGCGCCACTTCAAGCCACGCGACTTTGCCCAGTTCCATCCGGGCGGCGAATTGGGCAAGCGTCTCCTCACCACCGCCGAAGACGTGATGCGCAGCGAAGACATGCCTATCATCCCTAAGGAGATGCATCTGGGCGAGGCCATCATCCATGTGAGCAAGGGTAAGCTCGGACTGGGAATCTCGCTCGATGAAGACCAGCGTGTCATCGGTCTGATTACAGATGGAGATATCCGTCGTGCCATGGAGAAGTGGCAGGCTGAATTCTTCAACAAGACCGTGAGCGACATCATGACCACCACTCCGAAGATGGTGACTCCGAAGACCAAGATTTCGGAGATTCAGCGCATTATGCACAAATACAAGGTACATACGGTACTCGTAGTAGATAAGGATAATCATTTGAAAGGCATCGTAGATCACTATGCATGCATGGTTTAATATTCAGGCTCGGATGACACGGATTTATAGATTACACGGTTACAGATTACACGATTATAGATAAGATGAGATATTATTTATTAATAGCTACTTTATGGCTGGCTAGTTCGCTGTGCAGCGCACAGACCAGCGATTCATTGATAGTCAACCAGCTTCGCGGGAAGGGTGTCAGCTTTTCCCACGACAACTCCGTCACGCTCCTGATGAGCGGACAGGAGAAATTCGATGATATGTTTCAGGCAATCCGTCAGGCTAAGCACAGCGTGCATCTGGAATACTTCAACTTCCGCAACGACAGCATTGCCTCCCTCCTCTTCGACCTCCTTGCCGAGAAGGTGAAGCAGGGTGTCAAGGTAAGAGCCCTCTACGATGGCTTCGGAAACTCATCCAACAACAAGCCGCTGCGAAAACGGCATCTCAAGAAAATCCGTGCCAACGGTATCGAAATCTTCGAATACAAGCCCTTGAAGTTCCCATGGGTGCATGCCGTTTTCAACCGCGACCACCGCAAGATCGTAGTCATCGACGGACAGATAGCCTATACCGGCGGCATGAACGTTGCCGACTATTATATAAAAGGTACGAAGGTGGTAGGCGAATGGCACGATATGCACTGCCGCATCGACGGCAGCGAAGTGAATACCCTGCAGAAGATCTTCCTCAAGATGTGGAACAAGGTAAGCGGACAGCATATCGACGGCGAGGAGTATTACCGCAAGGAGAAGCAAGACTACCTGGTAGAGAATCTCAAACCCGATACCACCGCCACGGCTTATCACAAGACGGTGGGCATCATCAATCGTGAGCCGCATATCACGAAGGATATCATCCGCTACTTCTATGTGAATGCCATCAACGATGCCCAGGACAGCATCAAGCTCATCAGTCCCTACTTCACTCTGAGTCCCAAGCTCAAGAAGGCATTGAAGCGGGCGGTGAAAAGAGGCGTCAAGGTAGAGATCATGCTCTCCACCAGGAGCGATATCCCGCTCACCCCCGATTGCGGATTCTATAATGCCCACAAGCTGATGAAGGCTGGCTGCCATGTATGGATGTACACGCCGGGCTTCCATCATACCAAGATTATCATGGTAGATGGCAAGTTCTGCACCGTAGGCAGCGCCAACCTCAATGCCCGAAGCCTGCGATGGGATTACGAAGAGAATGCCGTGATTGTGGATTCATGCACTACTCACCAGCTCGACCGTCTCTTCGACAGGGAGAAGAAAGACAGTTTCCTGCTCAACGAGCAGAACTGGCGAGAGTGGCGCACCGGATGGCAAAGATTCAGGGGATGGTTTGCAGCAAAGTTCCTCACCCCATTCCTGTAAACAGATAACAGATATATCAGAGAAATATGATGAACGAAGAAATGAAGAAAGCAATGGCAGGCAAGGCGATGCCCGAACTCGCCATTGTAGATAACAATACGCTGGCAGCCTTGGGTCTCAAGGGACTGCTGGAGAGTGCCGTTCCGATGGTAAAGATCAGCATCTTCGGTACATTCGGTGAATTTGAGTCGAATGCGCCCGAACGCTTCATGCACTATTTCGTGTCGATGCAGATTCTTCTGGCTCACCGCAACTTCTTCATCGAAGAGGCGCATCGCCCCCATACCATCGTGCTTACCCCCTGCAACGACCTCAACTCGCAGCTGCAGGGATTCCACTGCATCTGCGTCAACGTACCGGAATCAAAGCTCATCCGACAGTTGATCCGTCTGCAGCGTTCGGGACATCCCCACGGCGAATATATCCCGCCGATGGATTCCTCAGAGTCCAGGGAGAAAGCCCTTTCAGACAGGGAAATCGAGGTACTCTCGCTGGTGGCACAAGGCAAAATCAACAAGGAGATAGCTGAAAAGCTCTTCATCAGTACCACCACAGTGATTACCCACCGCAAGAATATCCAGGAAAAACTGGGTATCAAGAGCGTTTCTTCGCTTACCATCTATGCCGTGATGCACGGTTATGTGGATATCAACAAGATCTAGCAGCCGGAGAGGCATCCCCCAAAATGATGATGCCTCCTACTCACATACCTATATATAATGATAGTGCCTTCCCCGCAAGCAGCAGGGAAGGCACTATCATTTTATAAAAAATAACATTTCGAAGGTCATTTTTCCTAAGCAAAACTAGAGTTTCACCGTGGAAATATCAACCAGATCGTTTACGATGGCATAAATCGTCAGGCCCGCAGGAGAATGAATCTGGAGCTTACGGGCGATGTTTCGGCGGTGGGTAATCACCGTGTTCACGGAGATAAAGAGATGGTCGGCTATCTCCTTGTTCGACATACCCTGAACCAGCGCAATGATTACATCCTTCTCTCGATCGCTCAACTGCTCATCGCTGTTCGGAGTCTGATTGATCATGCTCGAAATCTTGGCACTCACATCATTCTGCTTCAGTTTCCGCTCGGCATTTCTCACGGCAGGAATAAAGATTTCTTCCTCCACCTCAGAGTGATGCATAAGCCACTCCTCGTTGTTGTAAATATCATAGAGAGTGGCACTGAGCTGGTTGTTGTGCAGTCCATCCGAAGGCAGATACTTGATGATGATGCTCTTCAGCTCTTTCAGTTTCATATCCACCTGCATATGATGCTTCGAGAAGGTTTCGATATCAAAGTTGGCATTGGCATTACCATCTATAAGTGACTGAACATAAGGAAAAACCATCTTCTCCTCATACTTCATGTGATTGGTGATGCTGTGGGCATAATCATCATAGAGTTTCAGGATCAGTCGCGCCAGATTATCCGTTTCATCAAGGGCATCCACAAGCTCCTTACGGATAAAAGGTAACTGGAAATCTATGTAGTAGGCATGCGATGCCTTGAGATAATGCAACAAGGTCGGCAACGACAACCGATCTGCATTGTCGTACTCCTTGTAACCATTTATCGTAAAGTTTACCACGGCAAGGAAGGTGTAGGTATCCACATTCTGCTCATCGCAGACTTCCCTTACCGTCTTGTCGCCGAATCCCAGGTTGATGCCGAAGCTACCCAGGCTCTGCAAGATATTGTAATTGTCTCTAATGATGCTGATCATCTTGTCGTCAGCCTCATACATCTTCTGATTTTTCATCTTGTTCTATCCTTAAATGCAAACATCCTTGTATCAAGAACATTCATCATGTTTTTATTTCGGTTGCAAATATACAAAAAAGTTTCGAAACCCGCAATACCTAGAAATGGGGATGCCGATGTTTACCGAAATTTAGGTATTGCAAGATTTTTTAAAACTCCGTACCTTTGCACCCGAAATCGAGAAAGAGCGCGGTGATGATTGCCACTCCCGAGCGGCAGAGCTGCGTAATTCCTTATCAAGCTACAGGGCTTTAAGGAGATACTAGGTCTCTAAAGTGTCGAGAAAGCAAGCAGATATCCGCGCTCTTTTCCTTATATAAAATTATACGATAACAATAATTTCAAAATATCAAAGATGAACAGTTTAAGAATTGGATTGATGTCCGCTGCCCTCGTTGCCGGTTTGGCAACTGTGAGTGCACAACAGTGTTGCACAGACAGTACAGCAGCAAAACCCCGATTTACCATTGGTGGTTATGGAGAGGCCGTGATGAGCCGCAACTTCTATAGCCAGCATTTCAACCGTTACAGAGACCCTGCCACTTATAAGGATGACGATAGCCATGGCCGTTTCGACTTGCCACACGTAACCCTTAATCTGGGCTATGATTTCGGACAGGGTTGGACCATGGGAATGGAAATTGAGTTCGAGCATGGTGGAACTGAGAATGCCGTAGAAATCGATGCTGATGAAAGTGGTGAATACGAGGCTGAGACAGAGCGTGGTGGTGAGGTTGCCCTTGAGCAGTTCTGGCTTAACAAAGCTTTCTGGGGTGGCAAGTTCAATATCAAGGCTGGTGAAATCATCATTCCTGTTGGCGAGATCAATGCCTATCACATGCCAAACAACTTTTTCTCTGTTTACCGTTCAGAGGGCGAAGCCAAAATCCTTCCTAACACCTGGCACCAGGTGGGTGTTTCCCTGTGGGGTAAGTTGAAGAACTGGCGCTATGAGGCCATCTTCACATCTGGTCTCGATGCTGAGCGTTTCGGTCACAACTGTTTCGTTCATTATGGAGCAACAAGTCCTTACGAATACAAGATTGGCAATGTATATGCCGGTGCAGCCCGCATTGACAACTATTCAATACCTGGTTTGCGACTCAGTTTGAGCGGCTACTATGGCTATACCTTCAAGAATACAGAAAAGAAAGCAAGCGCTTCCTATAATGATGTACATGGAGCCCTGTCTATCGGCAGCTTCGGTTTCGAGTTAAACCGTTGGAACTGGATAGTACGTGGTAATGCTACCTATGCTCATCTGGACGATGCTACCAAGATGACTGCATTCATGAACACCTTCCCTAAACACAATGCTCAGGATGGTTCTCCTTCCAAGCACTCTCCAATTGCCAGCAGTGCTTATTCAGTAGGTATCGAAGCCGGTTACAATGTTTTCTCTCAGATAGAAAGCCTCCGAAACAAGCAGAAGCTCTATGTCTTCGGCCGTTACGAGGATTACAACACATACGCAAGTGGCAACAAGAAGGTCGCTTACGAGTACGACCACGTGAAGAGAATGGGTGCCGGTATCAACTATTCTCCTATCAAGCCTGTTACCATCAAGGCTGAGTATAGCCATCGATTCCTGGAGAGCGCTTACAACAATGAGCCAAGCCTCAACCTGGGTATCACCTTCTTCGGTCTCTTCGATACAACAACATGGGTGAACAAGAAGTTCAAGAAAACCCAGGAGGTAGATAAATACCAGATGGAGCGTATCAACCAGCTCACAAAGGAACTCCAGGAGTTGAAGAAACAGATTAAGAAGTAAGCTCTTATCAAACTTATAAAATGGTAATCAGGAGCAGAAGACTCCTGATTACCTACAGCGAAAATAAATAGTCAAAAACACAAATAAAAACAAAAAACAATGAAAAAGATTTTTAAGTATTCAATGCTTTTTGCAGCTGCCTTGACACTGTCATTAGGTTTCGCAAGCTGCAGTGATGACAATGACGAGCCAGAGACTCCATCAACTGTCAATCCAGACTTGAATGGTACTGACGCAATGGTATCAGAAGCTTGTGCTAACTGGAAAGAAGCCCGTCAGAACTGGGAGTGGTCTGAGGCTTTTCTCTTCGGTCCTGCAACAGACTTCGGATTGGACCCACACACCGATACATGGCCATTCGACCGCGTACAGTTTGATAAGTACATGAAGAAATACAATCCTGCAACCGACGAGGATGATGCAGCCCTGATTGATGATGCGATTGCAAATGGTCAGAACCTGACAGGTTTCCACGCTGTAGAGTATCTGATTTTCCGCGATGGTGAGGCTCGCAAGATCAAGGATATGACAGCCAATGAAGTTTACTTCGCTCAGAGCGCAGCACAGGATTTGTATCTCAGCTCTTTGAAGTTGGTTACCGCATGGGGCGGCGAATTGACAGATGCTGAGCAGAAGATTATTGATGACGCAGAGTTTGAATCAAAGAACTACGGTGAGGATTTCATGACTGCAGGTGAGCCAGGTTCCAAGTACTCTTCTATCACCTTGGCAACCCGTGAGATCATTGCAGGTGCCAACGAAATCATCGGTGAGGTACGTGACTCTAAGATCGGTGCTCCTGCTACTGGTGAGGACGTTAACTATATCGAGTCTCCATTTGCTCACAACTCTATCGTTGACTTCTATGATAACATTATGTCTTGCAAGCATGCTCTCTATGGCGGTTGGAATGTAGTTGACCAGCCAACAGCAACTTCACTTCTGGGTGTTTGCCTCAAGGTAAACAATGCAGATTTGAAGGCAGCTGCACAGAATGCACAGACCAAGCTGAATGCAGCTCTCAACAAGATCAACAACATGAAGAAGCCTTTCGTTCTCTACTACACAGACCAGAGTGCAAAGGATGCAATGGCTGCCCTTGATGAGTTGGAAAGTGCACTCGATGCACTCGATGGAGAAATCGAGAAATTCTCAGGCAACGCAACACTCGAGGCTGAGTTCAAGAAGGTAAACGAGGCATTCGTCAAGAACACCGTTATCCCAACCTACCGTGCTCTTGCTGATAATGACTTGAAACTCCTCAACTCATTGAAGAAGATTACTTGGAAAAAGTAATTCCAGTTTCTAAAATACGAAAATATGCAGATCAAATGTTGGTAGCCTTTTAAAAAAAGACTACCAACCTTTTGCGTAAAAAAACAGATACGGGAAAAAAACGTAGCAAAATACGTGAATCATATAAAGTAAATTTACAACATTATGAAAAAAAGACAATTAATTCCATTATTTTGCGCCGCTCTGGCTATGATGAGCTGTAGCGACAGCAAATCATCAGTAGATGATGTGATTGATCTCGGTGGAGGCGGCAGCACTTCTGAAAAGTCAGAAGAGTATTATGCTGGTGGTGTGCTCGGTACAACGACACTCCAGGGTGCCAATGCCTACAAGCAGCCAACTCCTGCCGTAGAGCAGCAAGGTTTCGGAGCAGCCTTCCAGATTGGTGAGGCACTCTTTGAGCGCGACTTCAATACCAATACCGATGGAGCATTCGCTGGTCTTGGTCCGCTCTATGTACGTCAGGGTTGCCTCTATTGCCATCCTGCATACGGTCATGGCAAGCGCCAGGAGCGCTACAGATACTCAGATATGGGTAACGGATACCTGCTGGTTATCTACGACAAGAAGACCAACGCTTACATCTACTCTGTAGCAGGTATGCCACAGACTGGTGCTGTTGAGCCATTCAAGCCACAGATTGATGAAAAGAAGATCAATATCAAGTGGAAACACTATACAGACGAATGGGGCAACAAGTTTGCTGATGGTGAGACTTACGACCTGATTTATCCAGAGGTAACCATCCCTGCAGATGCCTATTACTCACCAGTTACCGTGATGAGAGACGGCAAGGAAGTAGTGATTCCAAACGATCAGGTGGCAGAAGAAATCGGTATCCGTCTTGAATCTACCATCGGTATCTATGGTACAGGTCTTACTGATGCCATTCCTGATGAGGAAATCACCAAGCAGTGGGAATCTGAGAGCAAGTATTTCAATTCTGTGGGCAAGACTGATGCCTTGAACCCAGCTATGTGGAACCAGGCTGAGAACAAGTGGAACAGCTACTATTCCAATTCTTTGCAGGGAGACGGTACCAAATATGTCCGCCGCTATACATACGCTTTGAGCCGTGGTCCGCTGCTCGATGCTGCCGGTGCCAACGCTATCTGGAACATCACCAATGTTACCCGTCCAGACCGTCGCTACCACTACCTCAGTCTTGATGGCAAGATTTATGCTACAACAGCCATGAACGATGCAGACGTGCAGAAGGGTTTCCCTGAGTATATCAACAAGGTTGACCCTGAGAAGAAGCATGCCGACTGGCACACTGACGATGTAAAGCAGAACATCTACAACTACTTGATGGCAAAAGACCTCGATGTAGAGATGACTGGCGAGCAGTATAAGAACTTTATGGTATGGCATCGTGGTCTGGCAGTTCCTGCAGCCCGCAATGTGGGTACCGAGAAGTACGAGGAGGGCAAGAAACTCTTCTCTGAGATTGGTTGTGCATCTTGCCACCGTCCATCCTGGACAACTGGCGACGACAACATTCAGGATCCAAACAAGTACTTGACCAACAGCGATATGCCTCGCTACGCCAACCAGAAGATCTGGCCATATACCGACTTCGTACAGCACCGTCTCTTCATGGAGAACGACATCCGTACCGGCTGGTGCCGCACCACTCCACTCTGGGGCCGTGGCTTGTCTAAGCTCTGTACAGGAGCCGAGGACCGTCTGCACGACTGCCGTGCCCGCAACACGCTGGAGGCTATCATGTGGCATGGCAATGCCAAGAGTGATGCCCGCTTTGCTATCGAGAAGTTCCGTAACCTCACTTCAGATCAGCGAGCAGCCATCATCTTCTTCTGTGAATCCATTTAAACTTCTATAAAAAGCCACATGCTTCCTACCCATACGGGGGAAAGAAGCATGTGGCCTTCACTGTGCTACAACAATACATTATATGATTTCAAAATATACAAAAACAGCGGGATTATTATCTTTAAGCTTAGCATGCATCTCTTGCAGCAACAGTACATCAACATCAGACGTAGATGACATCATTGACATTGGTAAACCTACCGAAAAGAAAGATATGCCAGAAGACTACTATACTGGCGGAGAACTCGGAACAGTTTTCAATCTCTCTTCAGCCGCTTACGAGCAACCAGCTCCGGCTATTGAGAAACAGGGTCTTTCACATGCATTCTCTATGGGAGAATACTTCTTTGAAAAGCCTTTCACACAAACAGAAGAACCATTCAAGGGCTTAGGCCCACTCTATATACGCTCTTCATGCCAACACTGCCACCTAGGATACGGACATGGCAAGCGACAGACCAAATATGATTCAAACCAACAGGGAAACGGCTATATCCTCATGATTACCGACGAAAACGACATCGTGGTCCAGTCGTTCGGATGGGTAGCCATGGGAAAGGCTACGGCTCCTTTCAAGCCACAGTTTGATGAGAAGAAAGTAAATATCGACTGGAATGAATACACCGACGAATGGGGCAATAAATTTGACGACGGCGAGACTTACTCTCTCATCTATCCAGAGGTAACTCTGGAAGAAAGTTGCATCTATGGAAAGCTCATAGACAAGGATGGAAAGGAAGTGCCGATGTCGAAGGCAAAAGTAAGACTGGAATCAACCATCGGTTTCATCGGAACAGGACTCATAGATGCCATCCCAGACGAGGACATCCTGCAACAATATCGCAACGAAGGCAAGCATGCTACACTTAATCCCCAATTCTGGAATAATGACACTAAAGATTTCGTGAAGAATCCCGACGGAACATTGGCTGTAGAGAAAGGAGGTATCGTTTATAAGTTTGACTATGCACTAGACCGTGCCTCAGTGATGAGTGATGCTTCGTTCTGGGAAGTTCAAAACGTAACACGAGATGATTTCCGTTCGCATTATATACCTAAGGAATACTGGCAGTTTGCCGCACAGGATCCTGAGGTAACCAGCAAATTCTACGAGTATTATCCAGAATGGAACAAAACGGGAGATCCTGCCAAAGACATCATTACCTTCGGAAACGCAACAGACCTACCCGTTGAGATGAAAGAATCAGACTACATCAACTATATGGTATGGCATCGTGGTATTGGTATTCCTGCTGCCCGAAATACGACAACAGAAGATTTCAAGGAAGGCAAGCGTCTCTTCAGCCAGATAGGTTGTGCCAACTGTCACCGACCAACCTGGACAACCGGAGAAGACAAGATAAGAGACCCATACAATCGTTTCAGCTCAGATGATACCCGTATGGTTCACTATCCCAACCAGAAAATCTGGCCTTATACCGATCTGGTACAGCATCGATTGTTCATGAAGAACGATCTTCGTACTGGCTGGTGCAAGACGGCACCACTTTGGGGACGTGGACTCATGCAGATATGTGCAGGACATTCTGACAGATTGCACGACTGCAGGGCACGCAACACACTGGAAGCCATCATGTGGCATGGTTGTTGCTCAGAAGGAGGCAAGAGCGATGCTCACTGGGCGGTAGAAAACTTCCGCAAGCTGAGCAAAGAACAGCGCCAACAAGTTATCAAATTTGTAGATTCAATTTAAATGAACAAGCTTAAGAGTTTTATAATCAGTTTAGCCACCATCATCATCATTGTGATGATGGCAGCTACCTTTGTTGAGAATTCCAAGGGAACCGCATTTGCCCAGACCCATATCTACAGTTCGCTGTGGTTTGTCATAGCATGGGCTATTCTGGCGGTGGTCAGCTTCATCTATATGCTGAAGCATCGCCTGTTCCGCCGCATCTCTGTATGGATGGTCCACATGGCATTCCTTATCATCCTGCTGGGTGCACTCACCTCCTGGCTTACCTCTAAAAGCGGCGATGTCTATCTGCGTCAGGGAGTACCAAGCAAGGAACTGGTGCTGAAAGACAAGACCACCGAACAACTTGACTTCACCTTGAAGCTGAAAGACTTCAAGGTGATCAACTATCCAGGCACCGATGCACCAATGGATTATGTATCTGAAATCACAGCCGGCAACGAACCCGTGAATATCTCCATGAACAATATCGGAACGTATCAAGGCTACAGATTCACCCAGGCTGGCTATGATGAAGACATGAAGGGCACTCACCTGGGGGTATATTATGATCCCTACGGAATAGCCATCACCTACATGGGCTATTTCATCCTGTTCATTGCGCTGCTTAATATGCTCATCAGCAAGCGTACCAATATGCGTAGATTCTATCATCTTGCCGTAGATCAGCAGGCAGCCAAGGCGCTCCTGCTTACCGTATTGCTGGCCGTGCCGGCATTCCTGTCGCCAGTCCAGGCACAGGAACTGAGAAAAGTAGACAACCAGATAGCTGATGATTTTGGAAAGATATGCGTGCTCTACAACAGTCGCATCTGCCCAATCAATACCGTAGCCACCACATTCGTCACCAAACTCAGCGGAAAACCTTCCTGGAACGGAATGACTGCCAACCAGATTTTCTGCGGTTGGGTATTTGATGTAGCCAACTGGGAAAATGCCAAGATGATAGAAGTGAAAAACAAGGAAGCTCAGGAGGTTCTGGGAATAACCGGCAAGTGGGCCAGCTTTTCCGATTTCTGGAACCAATACAACGAGTACAAGCTCGACAAGCCGCTGAAGGAGGCTTACCGTAGCGGCAACAAGGAACTGCAGAAGAGCCTTCGTGATGCTGATGAAAAATTCAACATCATCAGAATGCTCTATAATGGCGAACTGCTCCGCATGTATCCCTATACCGACAAGAATGGCAATATCACATGGCTGGCACCGGGCGAAAAGAACGTCCATGGCTACCTGCCACCTAAGGAGTGGTACTTTGTAAGGAAATCCATGGATTATCTTGCCGAAAGTATCATCATGAACAATGAGGATCGGGCCAAGACACTGATCAGCAAGATATACGATTACCAACACATTCGTGGAGAAAAGGTGATTCCTTCGCAGACTGCCATCTATGCAGAACTGACATACAACGTCATCAACACCCTGCGCTGGCCTATCATGCTCTATCTTACCGTGGCACTCCTGGCTGTCATCACTTCTACCATCAGACTCAACGACAGGAAGAGGAAGATTCAGACCATCATCAGTACATCGCTTGCAGGAATCATGCTGCTGCAGACTACCATTGTTATCGGATTAAGATGGTATATCTCAGGCCATCTGCCTATATCCAATGGTTATGAGACGATGCAGTTTCTGGCATGGTCGGTATTGTTGATTACCTTATTGTTGAGAAAACGATTCAGCATCATCCTGCAGTACGGACCTTTATTGGCAGCATTTGCGCTATTGGTAGCCATGATTACAGACAGCAATCCGCAGCTCACTCAGCTGATGCCGGTATTGCAGTCACCATTACTGTCGGTACATGTCATGGTTATCATGTTCTCTTATGCCCTCTTCGGTCTGACGGCCTTGATAGGTATCCAGGGCATCATTGCCCATATCAGAAAGGACACGGCATCGGAGTCAAAGCTTGCAGCCCTCTCCCAGTTTCTGCTCTACCCTGCCGTAGCGCTGATAGCAGTAGGAATCTTCATCGGTGCCATCTGGGCAAATGTCAGTTGGGGAAAATACTGGAGTTGGGATGCCAAGGAAACATGGGCTCTCATCACTATGCTCATCTATGCAGCTCCTCTTCACAACGATATCAGGTGGATGCATAAGCCGTTGCATATACATATCTATATGCTTATCGCCTTCCTCAGCGTACTGATGACCTATTTCGGTGTGAACTACTTCTTGCCGGGTATGCATTCGTATGCATAAAAAAATAAAATAGGCTTCGATGGCAAATGAAGCCTATTTCATCATACAACGAAAGTACTTTCATGAGCACATGAAAGTACTTTCGTTTTTTATTGCTTTTTCTACTATATGCTACCTGCCGGATATCCGCCTCATGCACCAGGCCTACGTCACCCTTGCCTTCCTGAGTATCGCCATGACCTACTTCGGTGTGAACTATTTCCTCACGGGCATGCACTCGTATGCATAGCCCGCCGGAAAGCAGAATATAATAGATAGATTCTATGAAATAATAGCCAACATCTTTCGTTTATCTATCATAAAAGCCGTATCTTTGCAGCAAATTTCAAATAAACAAGATAAAAATGGAAACAAGAAAAGAAATTGCAGCAGAAAAGAAGCGTTGTGGATCTCATAACTGTACCCAGGCAGTGGTTTGTACCTATTATGATTATACAGGTATCGACGAAGATACCCTCAAAAATGTGGGCAATGCCTTTGCAGCGGGAATGGGAAATATGGAAGGAACCTGCGGTGCCCTCGTAGGAGCAGGTGTGGTATTGGGTCTTGCCACCAAAGATAAGGCAAAGGCTATCAAGGCGATGCGACAGATTATGACCCAATTCCAGCAGCGCAACGGAGCTACCCAGTGCAGGCTTCTCAAGGGCGTAGGTACGGGAAAGGTCCTCAGAGAATGCCCGCTCTGCGTAGCCGATGCGGCAGAATTTCTGGAAGAGCAGTTGGATAAACTAACCGATCAGTAGAAAACGATGGCAAAATACAAGGCTCAAAGCGAGCACGACCGCTGCGTGGCATGTGGTGTTTGCGTAAAGGTGTGTCCCAAGGATGCCATCAGCATCTACCGGGGATGTTATGCAGTAGTGAATGAGGATCTGTGCATAGGTTGCGGCATCTGTGAAAGGAATTGTCCGGCAGGAGTCATGCACAAGGTATTGAGATAACAGATAAAAAGCATTTTTATGGCAAGACAAAAAAGCAAGAAGTGGAGTGATTATCTGTGGCTGGTATCTGCCACCTATTTCACCCTTGGATTCTTCAATATCGTGTTTGCGTGGCTGGGAGTCATCTGTTTTATGATTCCGCTGTTTATGGCAGTTTTCGGAGGCGGAAAGGGATATTGCAACAACTATTGTGGACGAGGTCAGCTTTTCCTGCAGATAGGAAATACCCTGGGATGGTCGCGCAGGAAGGTAGCGCCAAGATGGTTATCATCCAAATGGTTTCGTCATGGATTCCTGCTGTTCTTCATGTTCTTCTTCATCCAGATGATCATCCTCACAGTGATGGTGGCAAAGGGAGCAGAGAATCTCCATCAGACCATTCATCTGCTCTGGACCTTTGATGTTCCCTGGCACTGGGCATATCCTGTAGAAATAGAACCCTGGAAGGCTCAATTTGCCTTCGGTCTCTATGGCATCATGCTCACTTCCCTGATAGTGGGTGTGCTTCTCACCATCTTCTACCGTCCGAGAACCTGGTGTGTTTTCTGTCCGATGGGCAACATGACTCAACTCATCTGCAAGCTCAAGGCAAGATAAGCCCTGTACTTGGCTGATATAAATAGAATAACTATATGAATGTACAGCAACTGAAATATATTGTGGCACTCAACCGCTTTCGCAATTTTGCGAGAGCGGCAGAGGCTTGCCAGGTTTCGCAGCCCACGCTCAGTGCTATGCTTGTGAAACTGGAGGAAGAACTGGATACCCGTATCTTCGAACGAAGCAATAAGTCTGTATCTCCCACTGCATCAGGCAAGAAGATTATCCGTCAGGCAGAAACGGCATTGCAGGAGATAGAACGCATCTCGGAAATCGTGATGGAAGATAAGGGAGAGATAGGCGGAAAGCTGTCACTCGCCGTGGGACCAACCATTGCCCCCTACATTCTGCCCAAGTTCATCAGACACTATCGGGAAAACTATCCATCGGTGGATCTCAACATCCAGGAACTGAAGGCTGATTTCATGCTCGATTCCCTGCTTCGTGGTGAGACGGATGCCGGCATAGCCATCTCCGACAATATCCGTGAAGGCATTCTGGAGATACCGCTCTACACGGAGAAGTTCTATGTATATCTTGCTGAGAGCTGCTGGCGCAAGCTTCCTGTTTTCAAGCCTGAGGATCTGGAGTATGAGAACATGTGGATTATGAAGGAGGCACAGTGTCTGCGCAACAGTGCCTTTTCGTTCTGCAAGGCGCGCAGCAAGGGTCATCATATCTATGAGGCAGGCAGCATCGAGACCCTGATAAGGATAGTGGATGAGAATGGTGGCTTCACCATCATTCCAGAGATGCACCTCCCCTTCCTGAGTGAGGAGCAGAAGAGGAATGTAAGAAAGATAGAAGGAGATTATCTGTCGCAGCGGCGCATATCGCTCTATATCAGGGAGGATTACATCCGTGAGCGGATGCTAAACACCCTAGTCGATACCCTCAAGATATTCATTCCGGAGGAGATGATGGGAGAAGGCATCAGGAAATACGGCATCAGGCTGTAACTTTAAAATGAATAGACTCCATCTATCGCCGCATTGACTGAGTGATTTGGTGGAATGCCGGATTCTTCTTATCTTCGCACCGATAAAAACAAGTAATAACTTTTAAATATCAATAATGATGGAAAAATTCAATGAAATGATTAACGGCGAACAGCTGACATTGGTAGATTTCTTCGCTACCTGGTGTGGACCTTGCAAGATGATGCACCCTATCCTGGAACAGCTGAAGGAGAAGATGGGCGATGACATCAGAATCCTGAAAGTAGATGTAGATAAGAACGAGGCACTGTCCATACAGTACCGCATTCAGTCGGTCCCTACCCTCATGCTCTTCAAAAAGGGAGAAATGCTCTGGCGACAGAGCGGAGCCATGAGCCTGAATGATTTGATGCAGAAGATTTCGCAGCAGCAATAATAGCCCTGCAGAAAACGAAATCCTTTCCCCCACACTCTTTTTATGTTTTTTTAATATCCTACGGTCACAATTGTTACCGTAGGATTATTTTTTAAGCCGTAATTTTGCAGCCGGAAACCAGGAATGGCAGATTGCCGCCTGGAAGAAAACATTAAAATAACTCATTAATTTATAGCAATATGACAGAAAACAAGATGTTCTGTTTCCAGTGTCAGGAAACAGCTAAGGGTACAGGCTGTACCATCAAGGGTGTTTGCGGTAAGGAGGCTACAACTTCCAAATGGCAGGATCTGCTGCTCAGCGTGGTTCGTGGCATAGGAACCATACAGCATAGCATAGGCAAAGAGCCGACACCAGAGGTAACCCGTTTCCTCACGGATGCACTCTTCACCACCATCACCAACGCCAACTTCAACGACCAGGATATCCTGCAAAAGGTAGATAAGGGCATCGTACTGAAGAAACAGCTGCTGCAAAAGGCGGCAAGCATGAATATCCACCTCCCTGCCTATCAGGAGGTAACCTGGGGTGGCGAGAAGACAGACTATGAGGCAGAGGGCGCCCGTGAATCCGTGCTCCGCCACGAGAATGCAGATATCCGCTCGCTCAAGGAACTCACCATGCTCGGCCTGAAGGGTATGGCAGCATACTACGAGCACGCAGCCCATCTGGGAGAAGAGAACAGCGAAATCATCAGCTTCATCTGCCGTGCACTCGCCACCATCAGCAACCCTGATGCTGATATGAACACGCTGCTGGGCATGGTGCTCGAAACTGGAAAGTACGGCGTGGATGTGATGGCACTCCTCGACAAGGCCAACACTCAGGCTTACGGCAATCCGGAACTCACCAGAGTGAACATCGGCACAGGCAGCAATCCGGGCATCCTCATCTCCGGTCACGACCTGAAGGATATCGAAGATCTCCTCATCCAGACCGAAGGCACGGGCATCGACGTCTATACCCATGGCGAGATGCTTCCTGCCCACTACTATCCGCAGCTCAAGAAGTACAAGCATCTGGTGGGCAACTACGGCAATGCGTGGTGGAAACAGAAGGAGGAATTCGAGAGCTTCAACGGTCCTGTAGTCTTCACCACCAACTGCATCGTACCGCCATCGCCATCGGCAGGCTACAGGAACCGCGTCTTCACCACCAACTCTACCGGTTTCCCTGGCTGGAAGCATATCCAGGCGGGGGCCGACGGCCACAAGGACTTCTCCGAGGTGATTGCGCTTGCCAAGACCTGCCAGCCACCTAGGGAGATAGAGACAGGCGAGATCATCGGCGGTTTTGCGCATGCCCAGGTCTTTGCCCTGGCAGACAAGATAGTAGAGGCTGTGAAGAGCGGAGCCATCCGCAAGTTTGTGGTGATGAGTGGCTGCGATGGCAGAATGAAGAGCCGCAACTACTACGAGGAGTTTGCCAAGGCGCTGCCTCAGGATGTAGTGATACTCACCAGCGGTTGTGCCAAGTTCAAGTACAACAAGCTCAATCTGGGCGATATCAACGGCATTCCTCGTGTGCTGGATGCCGGTCAGTGCAACGACTCCTATTCCTGGGCGGTTGTGGCATTGAAGCTGAAGGAGATCTTTGGAGCCAGCGACATCAACGAACTTCCTATCTTCTTCAATATTGCCTGGTACGAGCAGAAGGCTGTCATCGTACTTCTTGCCCTGCTGCATCTGGGCGTAAAGAACATCCATCTGGGTCCTACGCTCCCAGCCTTCTGTTCACCAGCCGTACTGAAGGTTCTGGTAGATACCTTTGGCATTGCCGGAAACGGAACGGTAGAAGAGGACATCAAAAAATATATAGGATAAGAACAGCAGCTACTGAGTTAAGGGAGAATTTGCAGCCGTTAGACAACGTCCATGCCGAGCATATAACAATAAAGGGAGATTTCTTGGCGAAATCTCCCTTTATCTATTGCAAAAAGCAGCTATAATTTCTTGATTTCATCTAATGACAACTGGGTTGCTGCTGCCACTTGCTCGGCAGACAAGCCCATTGCAAGAAGACGACGGGCGGTGGCCTTCTTCTCATCTTGGGCTCCCTCGGCACGACCTTCTTCTCGACCTTCTTCTCGACCATCGGCAAGACCTTTCTGCCAACCATCATCATAACCCGTCTTGATAACGCTGCGCTGATAGCGCAGATTCTCCATGTGACGGACATAATCATTCTTTTCCGCTACGGTCAACTTATCTATATCCAGGCATTTGCGGGCATCTGCCAAACCTGGGGCCTGGGCTGCCTCGCTGATCTCACCGGTCTTGAGAAACTCGATCCATTCATCCAGATTGTTCACCGCCAGCTTATCAAAGTTGTTCACGCAGAGCAGATAATACTCCGGGAATATGTCTCCGGCTTCGCGATTAGTCTTGCGCCCCTGAGGGATTTCATCACCGAAGAAGAGTTCACTCTGTCGGTTGGAGAGTTTCAGGATATCATTCGGCTGATGCAGTCCCTGGAACATCGTCTTGCCATGATATACATAATCCTTAGCCTGTCCCAATGTGAAATACACGATATTGATGGAATATACCTTGCGCACCTTGTCGTAATCATCGCCCAGACTGATATTGTCTGTGATGACCTTGGAAACTCCATAGAGCATACGGTGGAAATAGGTATGTTCCCGAGTATTCTGTATCTCGAAGATGATGAATTCTCCCTTCTCATTTTCTGCCAGGATATCAACTCTGTTGAATTTATCATTCTCGGTCTGCTGATTGCTCTCACTATCCAGGAATCGGTTGATCTTGAATTTCTCGTTCAGCAGCGAACACATAAAGCCTTCCAGCACGGCATAGTTTGCCTTGTTGCGAAGCAGGCGCTTCATCGCCCAGTCAAATCTGATATAATTTGCCATATTCTTCCTCCATTTATTAATTTTCAGCTGCAAATTTACGACTTTATTTTAAGACACCAAAGTTTTTTCGTATTTTTCTTGCTTATTACCAGAACTTTAGCTAGTAAGATTCTACTCTTATAGGGCGTGCGGAGATTCCGCCTTCAAGATTCTAAAGGAAGCAAACAATAAATCGGGGGAAAATGCGTTATTGAATATAAAACTTAAAAGTATGAAAGAATCAATATTCGTTACCTTGCAGAAATGCACGGTGTTTGAGGGGTTTACTCCAGAGGAAATCAGAGAGGCACTGTCGATGGTAAGCTACCGGATGGTGGAGCTTGCTGCCAGGGAAACCTATGTGCTGGCAGGAATGCCCTGCAGATATGCCGACATCATTGTCGAGGGGGAGATGATAGCCCGCATGTCGGGATTGTCGGGCAAGCAGGCTCAGATAGAGCGGTTGGGAGAATCGATGCTGATAGCCCCTGCCTATATCTTCGCACATAATAACGAGATGCCCGTAAGCGTGGAGACAAGCAAGAAGACCACCCTCCTGCGCATGAGGCCTTCGGAACTGAAACTGCTGATAGATACCGACGAACGCATACGCTGGAACTTCATCCAGCACCTGTCAAGGATAGATATCTTCCTTTCGCAGAAAATGCGCATGCTCTCCCTTTTCTCCGTCAAGGAGAAGGTGGCGCAATACCTCATCAAGATGGCCATCGAACAGCAGAGTAGAACCATCCATCTGGATGTCAGCCGACAGGAAATGGCGGATATCTTCGGTATCCAGAAGTTCTCGCTCCTCCGCTGCCTCTCCGAATTCGAGGAGAAGGGTGCCATCAGGATTGAGGGCAAGACCATCACCATACTCAACTCGGATGAAATGAAATAAAGAGCAGGAATCCATCTATCTAATTATCAAATACTTAGCATTCAACCTCTCGCTAAGAGTGTAGCTTCAGCCACCCCCATTCGCCGAGATGGTAGCTGTTTCTCGCCGAGATGGTAGCATAAAAACCACCCACTCCCCGAGAGTGTAGCAACGCCAGGAAAGATGGTTTCAGATATCGGCATATAGGATGCTTGCAGGAGGCATATTGGGCATCAGCCTACACTCAATATGGCATGAGAGTGCATCATATATGACGCAGGCAATCATCATATATGACGCAAGCGAGTATCATATATGACGCTGGCAATCATCATATATGACGTAAGCGATCATCATATATGACACAGACGAAAGAGTACCATCTTGAACCAAAGTGAACCAAAAAGGACGAAAGTGAACCATCTTGGACCAAAGTGTGCAAATCGCCCCTGCCGGATGTCGTATCTTTGCAAATGTAATCGGGAAGAGTCCGATAAACAACAAGAGTTATTCATCTTTTAAAATTTTAGTATTATGTCAGTAAGTTTTAGTTTAGCAAAGCATTTGGCAAAGCCGGGTGACAAGACCTCAGACAGCAAGTATTATGCTTGCACACAGATCAACGATTCCATCTCGCTCAAGATGTTTGCAGGATTGATCGAGAAGCAGACCACCGTATCCCGTGCAGACTGCACCGCTGTATTGGTGAGCGCAGTAGATAACCTCGTAACAGAGCTTCAGCGTGGTAACCAGGTGGAGTTTGGCGAGCTGGGCAAGTTCCGACTCCAGCTTACCAGTACAGGAGTAGATAATCCTGCCGACTTCCGCAGCGACGTCAACATCACCGGGGCAAACATCCAGTATATTCCTGGAGAGGGAGTGAAGAACAAGTTCACCGACCTGGATTACAAGCAGGTGGCATCCAGAGCTCTGCAGATTGCAGCCATGAAGGCAGAGAAGGCGGGCGCCAAGACGATCAACATCGAGGAGGCAAAGAAGTACAAGAAGGACGAGGCGGCTGGCGACGGCACAGACGAGACCGGCAAGCCAGGAAGCACCACCGGAGGCGGCACATCGCAGGGCACTGGCAGCACTGGTGAGGATACCGGCAACACCGGCGAGGATTCCGGCAACGGCGACAATGTAAATTTCTAAAATATTAATTATTAACAGATTAGGTATATGAGTATCAAGAACAAGCAGACATGGAATGAGGTCATCAAGTTTGTGGTGACGGTATTAACAGCCCTTCTGGGGGCTATGGGAGTTTCTTCCTGCTCTTTTTAGGGCATACCGTCTCCTGGGTTTAACAATGGATTATCAGGTTTAATTAATAGACTATGAGAAAGATTGATATGATTGTGGTGCATTGCAGCGGTAGCCGCTGCAATCACCCTTACACAGTAGAGCAGCTGCGCCACGACCATGTGGAAGTGAACGGCTGGTTTGATATCGGCTATCATTATTATATTACGCGCGAGGGCAAGGTACACGAGTGCCGTCCGGTAGAGCGGATGGGTGCGCATGCCCGTGGAGCAAACGCCAACTCCATCGGCATCTGTTATGAGGGCGGACTGGATGCCAATGGCTGCATAGCCGACACCCGAACGGCAGCCCAGAAGGATGCGATGTTCTGGCTGATCATCAACCTCCACCACCGTTTTCCTGACATCAAGGTGATACTGGGTCATCGTGACCTGCCTGGCGTGCAGAAGGCATGCCCCTGCTTCGATGCCACCAAGCTGCAGCCGCTGCTGGAGGTATAGGAATGGGAACAGAAAGAATCATCCCCCAACCTGCAAACTGCGGGCTGGGGGATTTGTATTATGTGATAGAAAGAGTTATGAATGTCTATCAGCCAGTTTTCCCGCTTTTTATTTAAAATTGTGTTGTAAAGTTATTTATAGTCGCTAATGCTAAGTGGAGAATAAGGGTGCAATTAGGCTTTGGTGTGGCTATAAAAAAGATATGAGGGTGTGTCATAAGTCTATGGCGCACCCTCTTCGAAAATGATGACGTAATGGATATTATTATGTCAACGTATAGTACATTTTCTATAGTACATTGAATACAATAATCCGCAAGGAACCATTACTGTAATTTTGCCTTCTTACATAACTTATACGGCACGCCAATTACATCGCCCTCCATTAGAGTCAGTTGTAGCGAAACAAAGTTTTGCTGTGAGACCTGCACCACTAGCAGCAAGTAGAACTTTTACTTTAGTTTCAACTCCTAAACATCCTACAGCGGTTCCGTAATTCCACTTGCCGAAAATATAAGTCTTGCATGTATATACAGGAGTTATTGCTGCATTTGACTGACAATAAAACAAAACATTACTAATCTGCTCTCTAGGCATAAAAGCGTCATATCCTTCTGTATTCCCATATGTCTCTATATGGCCATATTGATTTCCTGAAGCTCTACCAGAAGTGAGTTTAGAAACAATGTTGCTTTTTTTTTTACTCTCTTGTATAGATGGTTTTACATCTGTCAGAGTAATAGGTTTCCCTTCTTTGTTGTATTTTGCAATGGCTTCATTGGCAACTTTCATCTCGTTTAATGCATTTTTGTACATTTCTTCGCTGATGCCCATCGCTTCCGCTTCTTTTTGTGATATAGTTAAACTATAAACACTATCTTTTAAAGATACAAATTCAGACAACTTTATGTTTGCTGCTCTTTGTTCTCTTTGCTTAGGAGTGAGTTTTGAAAAATCAGCCTCAGATAGTCCAAGTTCCGATGCAGTGCAAATGCTATTCTTTTCTGAAGATGCTGTTGATGAAATGTTCTGCTCATTTTGTGAGCAAGAAAAGAACAGCAGGGAGAAGAAGAATGCGCTGACTAATTGAAAATTAAATTTTTTCATATTGTTAATTGTTAATTGATGATAGTTTTATTACTTAATGATTTCGGCTACAAAGATAATAAAAAGTTCGCAAAAAGCGAAAGATTTTCCCAAATTTCGCATAGCTTGCAAGGAAAAAACATGGAAATTAGAACTTTTTACGTTAAAATCCATATTTAACAAGCTGATTTTGAAGAAAATATTTGGATAAATCAAATAAAAACTGTATTTTTGCAGCACTAGAATCCGCCACGCTTCCCATAGAACAGCGTACCAGGGCGGAACTTTTTGTTTATATGCGTATGGAATATACTAATCCACCACTTGGTACAGCAACCCTTTTAGGGAGCACCAGCATAATTCTGTATCAAGCATAGATGTTTGTTAGTCTAAACAGGAAGAACTTTACATCAACAACCCCATGTTTAAAGTCTGTGTGCTAATACTTAAGTAAACAGATATGCCCTCTTGCTTCGCAGCAAAAGGGCATACGCTCAGTTTTCATTATTTGATTTGTGTAAGTCAATAATTGAACCAAATTTAATAACTATTCTTATCAACCTAATTTTTTAAAACTAAATCTTATAAACCTAATCTTTAAGACCTTATTCTATAAATCTAACCTAGTACAATTAAATTATTTAATAGTTATTCAATTCTAAGTTATCCCGTATAAGATGACTAATAACTCAATTTTGTTGTCTCACCATTTGGGCTAATCACAATATTGTTCTTCACCTTCAAGTTATCTACCGAATCATAAACAAGAGGCTTGTCGTCCTGAGAACGCAGAGTGAATACATTGTTCTCGATGGTGATGTTGCGGTGAACAGCACCAGCCTTCTTGCGATTTTCTGGATTAATCCAGATAGTAGAACTAGCGCAACGATTGAAAGTATTGTTGCGGATGATGAGATTGTGAACTGGACCTGATTCAAACCAGCTGCGAGCATCGTCTGCCACGAGAATAGCACTCATCTGCATTCCGTAGAAATAGTTGTCCTCGATAACAGATGGCTGACGGGTGGTAATGAGAATACCACGAGTAGGAATACGGCTGAAGTGGCAACGTGCAATGTGTACACGAGGAGTCCAGGTGATGTTCTCCACTACACGTGTTCCATTCTTCAATAGATTCGCTGGTACTGGCTTGGTGAGCGTAATCTCTATCTCGCGAGGAGAAACCATCTTGGCACTCTTTACCTTGAAGGTACCCTCAGCAAGAAGTGTTTCAGGATTTACGATTTCAATGTCATCGCCGCTGTGGAATGACTGGAAACCATAGGTCTGATGATGCATATAGCGCAGGAGCAGCTTGTTGGCAGAGGTTGCACGAACAATCTGCAAATGAGTTCCATGTACATTGATAGGGTCATCATGAGCACCGGCAAACTTGGTATCGGTAATATCCACCAGTCCACGGCAGCCGGAAATCTGGATAAAGTCGGCAAATCCCGCATTGGTTCTGCCACTTCCCTCTTCTGGTGCAAACCAGCAGCGGTGGATAGAAATGTTTTCAGAAACCTGACCTACAACACCGAAGTTGCTGAGATAATAGATACGTACATTGTCCAGACGAACATTCTTTGACTCCCAGATAAGTCCGCAAGCCTCACGGCGGATAGCGTCGCGCATCTGGAAGACAGTACCTACAGGAACGGTAGGCTTCTTGTTGTATTTGATATAGAGCTTACCAGGCTCCATCTCGCGAGCCTCTACCACATTGTCGGTAGGACTCCAGTCACGCCAGGTAATATCCTTGATAGGGTCATACCACTGTGCAATACCTCTGCTGAAAGCCCAGCCACGTCCGTACCATTCTACTTTACCGTCCTTGATGCGGTATTGTGAGGTAGGATGAGTTCGGCATATCATATAGTCCTTACCATCAGCCTCCACGGTCATTTCGGTCTGGGTAGGATGGGCATTGTCAATATTAAGATTACGGAGTGTGATGTTCTGACAGTTGTCGATGACAAATGCCGACATCTCGCCGTCGAGCATCAGTGTAGAGCCATTACCATCGATGGTTACATTTCGAAGGCCACGCAGCAGCAGGGCGATGTGCTTTGAAGGATCTGCACACTCAACCTCTGACGTAGTATTCGAAATATAATATTTGCGCACGGTAGATTCCTCACGGGTAATGTTCCATACACCGAGTTCCAGCTTCAAAGTTACTGGACTTCCCTTCATGGCAGCAGCCTTTTCCAATGCGCTGCGGATAGCATTGGCTGCATTTCCGTTCTGGCTGACGCTGATAACCTTCTCAGCAGCACTTACAGAAATGAACGACAACAGTAAAAGCGACAGAACAATCAGTCTTTCTTTGATAGTATTCTTCATTATAATGATATCTTTTCTATTATTCTTAATTTTAAGAAAGCCCGAAATCAGAGAAGATTCCGGGCTTTCCCCTTTTTCTGTCTAACTCCTGAAATAGGAGCTGGCAAGTTTATTTATTAAAACTAACAATTTTAATAGTCCAGATCTTTGTGTTGCCATTGGCAGCCTTTACGCTGAACTTGCGTTCCTTGGTCCAATCGTCTGGAGTACCCAAGTTAGCAGTTCCCTCAACAGGAGTAATACGAGCAGCTGTAGAAACAGTTACCTGACCCCACAACTTGCTCTGAGTTACCTGGTTGCGTACTTCTGTAGAGAAGTCGCCGCCAGCATCAGGAACGGAAACACTTACGCTGATAACGCCATTCTCAGAGTCAACAGTACTCTGGCAGTTCAAACGCTTTTCCTTTACCACAGGCTCGCCAGTGATAGGATCCTTGTCTGTACTTGCCCAACGGTGGTAGAGCTGTACGGCGCTGATTTCAGCCTCCTCGTAAGAAGGCAGATCCTCCCAACTACATGCTGTAAGAAGAGGCATGCAAATCAACAGAAACACCCACTTGAGTGTTGAAAGAGATATCTTTTTCATTTCTATTCGATTTTTTGTTTGTTAATAATATTACTCCCATCCTGGGTTCTGGTCAGATTCGTTGATGGCAGAGTTTGCCTGAATCAATGACTTTGGAATTGGGAAGAGATAAGAGCGGGTATCGAATGTACGCTTATCATTTGACAGCTGAACATTACCGATATAGAAAGCAGAGTGGTCTGGCTTAATCTCGATGAATGTTGCTGGCTCTGTAAGCTCATTGATTACGCTACCAGGAGCCTTGCCATCGTTAGCCTCCTGACCATACTTACCCCAACGCAGGAGACTGAAGTACCAGTCACCCTCCCAGAAGAGTTCTACGCGGCGCTCAATCTTGTAGTCCTTCCATGCATCAGCAAGTGTACTTGCCTCAGAAGCTGGAAGACCACCATGAGTCTGGCGAGTCAGGTTGAGAGTAGCTACTGCATCAGATACCTTGTTCAGACGGAGCTGAGCCTCTGCCTTGTTGAGCAGGCAACGGCCATAGCGGAAGATAACCTTGTGGTAATCCGTATATACATTGTAGAATGGACGTGGATCCCAGTTGGTATAAATGTACTTGCGCATAGCGTAGTTGGTCAGAGGCACGTGGTCGTTAGCGTAACGGTTGGTTGCCCAGCGGCTGAAGTTACCACGAGTGTAAGTGGTGATGTTCTCGCCGAGGTATGTAGAACCGTCGTGAACGATAGAAGCGTCGAAACGCTTGTCACGGTGCTGATACATCAGGTCGCTGATGTTGGTACCAGCAGTCTTTACCTTGAATGCCTTGAAGTACTGACCACCGTCAAACTCTGCATCATCCTTGTGCTCGATGCTGGCAATAGCCTCATCGCGGCTGATAGGAGTGGTGTTGTTGACGAACTGTGAAGCCTCATACCAGCGTACTGCCTTACCTGTCTCCTGGTCGATAACCAGATAGTCATCTACGAGGTTCTGGCTTGGAGTGTGGTCGAGCCAGCACTCAAAGATATCTGGATTCTTGAACAAAGGTCCGCAACCGTTCTTCTCAAGGTTTGAGTTAAGCAGGTTAGGGATGAGGTTGATCATATCAGTACCCTGTACGGTTGTATTGTCCTTGCTCCAGTACTGAGCCAGAATGATCTCTGGTGAAGAGTAAGCACCGTTCTGGTTGAAGATACTCTCATAGTTGGCATCGAGTGAAACACCTTTGAGGGCGTCAACTGCGTCGATAGCCTCCTGATAAAGGCTCTTGCCTGCCTGCAGAGATGCATTGTCGTTGGTATAGGCTGCAGCTGTAAGGCAAACCTCAGAGAGGAATGCATAGCCGGCATTCTTTGTCAGGCGACCAGCCTCTGCCTCTTCTGGCAAGTTAGGAATAGCCTCACGCAAATCGGTCAGCACGTGCTGGTAGCTCTCTACGATATCCTTGGTAAGAGGAAGATTGAACTCGTCGCCGGTGGTGAGTACACGGTCCACCCAGATATAACGGCCAGCCTTGCGAGCCAGGTCGAAGTAAATCATGGCGCGCATCATCTTTGCCTCTGCTGTAAAGCGTGCCTTGTAAGCCTCAGGAATAGAAGATTCCTTCATCTTCTCGATGATGAGGTTACAGTTACGGATAGAGGTAAAACGGCTGTTCAAACCACAATCGTAGGTGTTCTCGATAAGGCCACGTGCCTCGCCTGGACAGTCGGCACGGCAGTTCACCATGTTGTTGGTGAATGTCTTGTCCCATGTAGAGAACCATTCGTAAAGGCCGAATGCATTGCCATAGTTTCCGATGACGAATGCATCTACAGTACCCTGTGTCTCCCAAACAGTTGTTTCAGGATAGCCTTCTGTTGGCTTGGTGTCGAGGAAATCGCTGCAGCTCTGAAGGCCGAGGGCTCCCATCAACAGAATTGGCAATATATGTTTATGTTTCATAATGAATATGCTTTTTAATTATTGTTAGAATTTAGAAGCCGATGTTCACGCTGATAGTATATACTCTTGAAATCGGATATGTATAACCGCTACCGGAACCTGACTCAGGATCGAATCCCCACTTCTTGGCAGGGCTGAAGGTAAGGAGGTTGTAGCCTGCGAGAGATACATTGCACTTGGTAAACCATCCCAGCTTGCTGAGAACGGTGCGCTTCAAGTCGTAACCGATAGAGAGGGTCTTCAAGCGCAGGTAGTGAGCATCAACCAACCAGAAGTTAGAGCTTACGAAGTTGTTGTTGCCGTTGAAACCTGCTGATGCATGCTGACGTGGGTAGAGACTGTTGGTATTGTCAGGTGCCCAGATATCCTTCTGGAAATCGTAAATCACTGGCAAATAGTTACTGTTACCACCCTGAAGAATGCTATCTATATAGAGGTTATAGTTGGTAGCACCCTGCCACAACATACTGAGCGTACATCCCTTGTATTCCAAATCTACATTGAAACCATAGTTAGACTGTGGAGTTCCACCTGAACCCTGGCGATACTGGTCATCACCATCAATCTTACCGTCACCGTTGAAGTCGTAGTACTTCAAGTCACCGGCCATCAGGTTGGTTGAGCCATTACGCTTAGGACTGTTCATGACGTCCTCATAGTTCTTGTAGAAGCCGAGGTTCTTGTAGTAAACACCAGAGTAAGCACCTACCTGTGTGCTGCGCTTATATGGGTTCTTCAATGAAGTCTCGCTCTCGTTAGGGTTGATGTTCCAACGGTCATCGTAGAAGGTGAAGTTGGCAGAAACACCATACTTCAAGTCACCGAAGCTGTCCTTCCACTGGAGTACGAACTCAGCACCACGGCGGATGCTCTCACCGTCTGACTTCACGTAAGGAAGGTTCTTGCCCAGAGGAGCTGTATAACCTACGTTTGAAGGTGAAGCGATGTAACCTGTTGTAACCTTGGCAAAGTAATCGATAGATCCTGACAAGCGACTGTTGAGTGTAGCGAAGTCAACACCGATGTTGAAGTCCTTGGTGGTGTACCAGGTCATATCTGGACTGATAAGGCCACCCTCATAGAAGCTTGAGTACCACTTGCCGCCGAGGTAAGCACCACGGGTATTCATACCATAAGAAGATACATAAGCGAAACGTCCTACATTGCCGTCCTGACCGATCTCACCGTAAGAAGAACGGATCTTCAAGAGGTTGAGCACCTTGTCGATACCGAGGTTCTTGTAGAATGCCTCATCAGATACTGCCCATGCTGCAGAGCCAGAGAAGAAGGTTCCCCAACGCTTGTTCTTTGGGAAGTAGTCACTACCGTCATGACGCATATTCACCTCGAACATGTAGCGAGAATCATAGTCGTACTTCAAACGGCCGATAAAGGCTGCACGGCGATAACCTACACCCTCTTGTGAACCGTTGGTAGCTGTATCTACAGGACCTGAATTCATCTGGTCAACGTCGAAGAGGTATGAGTTACGAGCCAAAGATGAGTTGTCGTAATCTGAACCGCTGGCCTCAACACCGAAGGTTGCACCTACAGTATGCTTCTCAAAGAAGGTACGAGAGTAGTCAACGAAGAACTGAGTATTGAAGTTGCTGCGGTAGTAAACGTTCTTGCTCAAGCTAGGCTTGTTGGCAGTAGCAGGATTGCCCTCCCAGTCGTATGTCTGTGCAGACTTATTCCATGTCTTGTTGCGGTCGTTCACGATACCGTAGCTGGTGAGCGCCTTCAGGGTAAGTCCCTTCACCCATGGCACCTCCCAGATCAGGTTGAGGTTACCACGTACAGAACTGATTTGCTCCTTATAGTAACCGCCATCACCGCTGATGTCAACGAGTGGGTTATCGGTAGTACCGCTGTAAATCTGTCCGTACTGGTTGTAAGCAGGCTCCCAAGGGCGCTTGTTCTGAATGTGCGACCATACTGTGTAATATCCACGACCAGAAGCAGTTGCAGGTTCCTTTGTATCCACGATGTAAGCATCTACACCCGTCTGTACCTTCAAACCAATCTGCTTGAAGGTAGCCTCCATGTTGGTACGGAAGTTGTAGCGCTGCATGTTGTTGGAGTTGGTGCGATAGATAGACTCCTGGTTGTAGTAACCCAGACCAGTGTAAATCTTCATAACATCATTACCGCCTGCTACAGAGAGATTGTGGCGCATTTCAGGAGCGAAAGCACGCATACATACGTCCTGCCAATCTACATTAGGATGACCCTTTGGATCAGAACCGTTGCGGAAGAGTTCCAGTTCTTCCTGAGAGTACAGAGGGGCACGTCCGTCATATTCCAGACCGCGGTTCAGATAGGTAGCTGCTGTGTAAGAATCTACCTTATCCTGCAAGTCGGCTGGCTGAGAGAGTGTGTAGTTGAAGCTATAGTCGATATTCAACTTGCCTGTAGCACCCTTCTTGGTAGTTACCATGATGATACCGTTGGCAGCTCGTGCACCGTAGATAGCGGTAGCAGAAGCATCCTTCAATACAGTTACCTGGTCGATATCATCTGTATTCAAGTTCTGGAAGTCTCGCTCCTCACAGATAATGTTATCGATAACGTAGAGAGGTGTGCCACCACCACGGATCTTGATAGATGCCTTGGCATTGATACCACCACCTGACTGCTGCACGATAAGACCAGGAGCACGTCCTGCCAAACTCTGTGTAATATTAGGTACAGGTACCTTAGCGATGTCATCTGCCTTTACAGAAGAGATGGCAGATGTAGTCTTTCTCTTAGAAGTAGTACCGTAACCTACTACAACTACTTCGTTGAGGGTTTTAGAATCTTCATAGATTACAACATCCAAAGGTTGACCTTTGAACTTCACTTCCTGTGTTACATAACCAATGTAGGAAACAACAACAGTCTGTCCTTTTTCTACACCAGAAAGGGTAAATACACCATCCAGGTCAGTTACAGCTCCTGTCTTTTCGGAACCTTTCACCTTGACCGTTGCACCAATAATTGGTTCACCAGCAGCGTGCTTTACCACACCCTTGCAAACAGCACCTTGCTGTGTTACCTGGGCTACACCAAATGTACTTGAGGAAGGAACAGTACTCGCATTGGCGCCACCTACTAAAATCGTAGATAGTAATAGGGTCATGCCAAACTGACTTTTTTTGCTCATAATTGTTT
>OHVB01000129.1_pt1 | contig 32045 bp, 25 predicted proteins | sample 1579331 | NCBI WGS metagenome assembly OHVB01 (sample SAMEA3882503, study PRJEB24775) | human gut metagenome | biome: human-associated habitat; feature: intestine environment; material: feces | place: Netherlands | collected 2009/2010
CAGGGAAAGAGCTTGCTCTTAACCTTCAAACAAACAATTCAAAACAGCTTCTAAGTAAGCGTTAAAAATAAGTTGATAAAGATTTGGCGGTATTTTCGAGGATAGATGTCTTTGGGAAGAACGAGTGTGCCGGTGGCACATGACTGATGAGATATAGACCGAAAAGACAAGCAAAGATTGCCAAGTTATTTTTTAAGGGTTACTAAAGGTTTTAATGCGCCTGTGGAAATCGCATTAAGTGTTCTGCGCCGTGGTCACTTCGACAGGTTCGGTGGCCACGGAATGGACAGATACAAAGAACACAGATACAAAGAACAATAGCCGCTGAGCCTGTCGAAGTGACCGATGGCCGTATGACAAGCTCTCCAAGAATCAGAGGAGGTTCTATTGTTTCTTTTCCGGCTGGTGGGAGAAGTGACGGGGACCTTCGACGGAGCGCCAGTGGTCGGAATCGAAATCGGGGTGGAGATATGGACCGACATGGTCGATCACGAAACTCAGATAGGTGATCTTGTAGCCTTGGGCCGTGAACATCCTCTCGTAGAAAGTCTGGACTTCGAACAGGGCGTCAATCGCGGATTCTCCGGCGACCGAACGCAATGCACAACCAGACAGATCCTGCCGCCCCGTTCCGTAAAGATCATTGGTGCCGGCCAGAATCCTCAACCCATTCTGCTCCGCCACCGCTTTGGAATATTCATAAAGAAAGCGGCTGTCCGTCTTGAGGTGGACTATTCCGCCCTTTTTCAGGAACTTGCGGTAACGCTCAAGGAAAAGCGGGCTTGTGAGACGGCAGTTCTCGCTCTTCATCTGCGGGTCGGAGAAGGTCAGCCATATTTCCGAAACCTCATCGGGAGCGAAGAAGGCCTCGATGAACTCGATTCTGGTGCGCAGGAAGGCCACATTCGGAAGATGGTTCTCCGTGGCGAACTTCGCTCCTTTCCAAAGCCGGGCGCCCTTGATGTCCACCCCGATGTAGTTCAGGGACGGTTCCCTACGTGAGAGATCGATCGTGTACTCCCCTTTTCCGCAGCCAAGTTCCAGCACGATCGGCTGAGCAGCGGTGAACATTTTCTCGTTCCAATGTCCCTTGATCGGGTGGTTCTTGAGTCTCAAGCCATCAGTGGCCTCGGATTTATCCAACACCGAGCCGGCTTCCGGCTGGAGAAGGCAGGAGAATGTCTCGTTCTCCGCGAATTTTCTAAGTTTATCGTGTCCCATTTTCCTTTCTTGTGAATACCACGCCCAATCCCCGGATCGCTTCAGAATCGTTCAACACCTTGGCTTTCAATCTCCACTGTCCATGTTCAGGGAGATTCAGGGCAGCTTTGTAGCCAGACACAAAATCCCTTGAATAGTAGGAAGAATCCACCGGTGCGTCAACCCGTATGAATGTCGTGTCAGACAGGATGACCGAATCCGACGGAGAAATCCACCTCAAATCAAGAGAAATGCTGTCCGCAGGAAACTCTCCGAACGCGGGACGTTCCAACCTTGTGTAGAAATCCAATCCGTAAGACACGGTGGAATCCGACAAATCCAGATTGAATATGTAGGTGTCACCGTACTCGGCCTTCTCTCTGACCACAAAAGGCTCATAAGACGAAGGCCGCGAGCATGAAGCCACGGCCAGCGACAGAACCAGCGCCAGGAGAAGGTTACGCATCGGTCTTTGGTTTCGGCTCAGTGTCTCTATCCACGCGCTGACCGTCTCCACGTTGGTTGTCTCCACGTGGTCCATCCACGCGCTGACCGTCTCCACGCTGGTTGTCTCCACGTGGTCCATCCACGCGCGGACTGCCTCCACGCTGGTTGTCTCCACGTGATCCATCCCCACGCTGACGCTGCGGACGGCCGTTACCATTACCGCGCGGTCCACGGTTTCTTGAGTTGGAACCTTCCGGCCTCGAAGCTACTGGAGAGCCATCAGAAACAGGTTTAGCCTGAGCCTCGGCCGAACCGATTCCAGACGCAGCAACGGCTTTAGACTTAACCTTGCTCTTGTTACGGTTCTTGTTCTTGTTTTTCTTCGGCTTGTCGAACCTTGTGATGCTGTCGTCGCCAACCGCAGAGACAAATTGAGGGCCCGTCGGCTCCGGCTCGCTCTTCAGAGACTCCGGCTTCTGACCGTTGCGGTTCATCATGATGATCTGCGCGACCTCGGAAGCCGACACAGGGTACAGGTTCGCAAGCGAACCCTTCTCGTAGGAGAAATACATCACCTCCTGAAGGATGTCCGTCTTGATCAGATAAGCCGGGCCGTCCTCGAACTCAAGCGGTTCGGCGACTTTAGGAATACGTGACTGGGCATCCAGATAGTTCGCGACCTCGTAGTTCAGGCAGCATTTCAGTTTCCCGCACTGACCCGCCAGCTTCTGCGGATTCAGGGATAGATCCTGGGTACGAGCCGCCGATGTGGAAATCGACTGGAAATTCGTGATGAAATTGGCGCAGCATAGCTCCCGTCCGCAGACTCCGAGACCACCGATCAGACCGGCCTCCTGACGTGCTCCGATCTGCTTCATCTCGATCCTGATGCGGAATTCCTCCGCATAGACCTTGATCAGCTGACGGAAATCAACACGTCCGTCGGCTATGTAATAGAAAATGGCTTTCGTGCCGTCTCCCTGAAACTCCACGTCCCCGATCTTCATGTCCAGACCGAGTTCCGCGGCGATTCTGCGCGCCTGGATCATCGTGTCCTGCTCACGGGCTATGGCCTCCTGCCACTTGGCGATGTCGAAAGGTTTGGCCCTACGGTAGATTTTCTTCAGAGGAGCAGCCTCAGGATCAATGCCCTTACACTTCATCTGACGACCCACGACAGGTCCTTCCAGAGTAACGATTCCAAGGTCATGACCGTTTGTGGCCTCGACTATGACCAAATCCCCGGCCTTGATCCCTTGGCCGGACGCATTGACATAAATCCCTTTCCGGGTGTTTTTGAAACGAACCTCAAACAGATCCTTGTACTGTTCCTGACGTATTCCATGAAGCCAGTCGTAGTCTTTCAACTTGCAGCATCCCTGACGGTAGTTGCAGTCATATTCACCTGTCTCTTGATCCTGTGAGATTGTGCACCCCCGGTTACAGTCAAACTTTATCGCCTCTTTATCAATATTTCCCATATATATCCATAATTATCAGAAAATCAAATACAACCGTCCCACAAGGTCGGTGAAGAGAATCTTCTGGTTAACATTCCTGTCTATCAGCACCTGCGCCCTGTCCAGACACGAAACCGCCATTCTCGGAAAACTCTTACGGCAGCGTGACGCAAGCATGGTGAAAAACTCCCTTTCCTCATGCGAGATACCCGCTATCTGCGGCAGATTCTGCTGAATCAGAAACACCTTGCGCAGACTTTCACCCGCAAATTTACAAAAAGCTTTCTGGTTTTCACGCGACGGCAGCGCTGCCATCGCTTCCCCCCATCCCAAAGCGGCGGAAAGATCCTTCGAGGCGAGGGCGTCAACAAGGCCTTTGAATATCTCCATCTGGCGCAGATAGTCCTCCTTCCCGGAAAGGTAGCGGAGCGCCGCGCCGACACTGCCTCCCGCAACCAACGCCGCCTGTGAAGCCTCATCCGACGTTTTCCCGAAACTGGTTGTCAGAATCTCCACAATCTCATTTTTCGAATATGGCAGGACACGGATCGCCTGGCATCTCGACGAGATGGTCTGCATGACTTTCTCCGGGGCGTGGGTGATCATGATGAACAAGGTCTTCTCAGGAGGTTCCTCAATCGCCTTGAGCAGTCTGTTGGCGGAAGCGGCATTCATCTTCTCCGGCAAATAGACAACAACAGCCTTCCATCCACCTTCAACCGAGGTCAGCCACACCGTCTCCAGAATCTCCTTAGCCTCGGCATTGTTGATTCCAGACTGCTTGCCTTCTATTCCGAAAGCCTCGCTGACCTCAGACTCAAGGGCATAAGGATTGGACGTCATCAAAGACCTCCAATATTCAAGGAATAACTCCGCCCTGAGGTTCTCCACCTTCTCGGTGACTTTTGAGCCGTTCGCCACCGGGTAAACATAATGCACATCCGGATGTATGAGATTGGAAACCTTATGCTCATCACACATGACCTGACTCAGAAACGCCATGACAAGAGCCATCGCCCCGCACCCGTCGTTCTCGTAGAGCATCATGGCATGAGGAATGCGCCCGCTTTCGGCCATCCCTCTCAACGCCTTGACGGCATCGTGGTTCCCTATGATCTCATCCAGCCTCATCAGTTGTTCCTGTAAGCCGTGAATCCGGCGATTCTTGTAAGATATTCCTTCTCCCGGGAATCCGGCAAGACCGAAAGGGCTTCATTAGCCTTGGCGACATATTCTTTGAGGACAGAGACGGCATATTCAACGCCCTTCCGGTCGCGCACGAAGTTTCTGATTTCCTCCTTGTACTCCGGATGCTCATGGATGTCGGTCACTTTTTTTCTTATCGCAGCCTCTTCCTCGGCGCTCACTGATTTGAGAGCCCCCAGCAGCGGCAATGTGATCTTCTGCTCCTCCAGATCGATGCCCACCGGTTTGCCTATGTCCTTGCCGTCGGAGTAATCGAAAATGTCATCCTTGATCTGGAATGCGATTCCCAGACTCACCGCATAGTCTCTTACCGCCTCGACCTGTTCGGGCGTGGCGTTGACGGAGATCGCCGCGGAAACCGCCGAGGATTCAAACAAAGAGGCCGTCTTGCTGTAGATTATCCTCAAATAGTCCTTCTCGTCCGTGTCTCCGCTCGTGGCTTTCTGCAGCTGAAGCATCTCCCCTTCGGCAAGGTGGCTCAATGTTCTGGAGAATATTCTGATCACCTCATTTCCGTGAGCGGATGACGCAAGTATGTTCTCCATGGCTCTGACAAGCCAATAGTCCCCTATCAGAACGGAAGCCGCACCTCCGAGCAAAGACATCACTGTAGGACAGCCACGCCTTTCCGAACTGCTGTCGGCCACGTCATCATGAAGCAGGGTGGCATTGTGCAGCAATTCAGACGCAGCAGCATAGTGAATGCTGTCCGCGTTCGCGACTCCTCCGGAACAAGCCCTCGCCACAAGCAGGGAGATCAGCGGGCGCAACTGCTTTCCGCCGTGGGAAAGGATTGCCGCATTGGTGGCATTCAACAATTCGATGTCACTTTCCAAGGAAGACCTGATCAAGGCATCCGTGTCCTCCCAATCCTTGCCAAGGAATATTCTAACTTCTTCCAGAGTCATCCGTTCCGTGTTTAGTCCAAATGTCCGACAAGTTCGGAGACAGTGTCAGGGAACTCTATCAACCCCCTTGAACGCACGTCGAGCATCCCCGTCCTCACATAGTGGTCCAGCAGGTCTTTCAACGGATTATAGAATCCGTCAAGGTTCAACGCGAAGATTTCCCCGTCGTACTTGTCCAGTTTCGCCAAAGTCAACGTCCCGATCACCTCATCGAGAGTGCCTATGCCGCCAGGTAGCGCTATCGCTGCACAAGTACCCTCACGCATCTTTTCCTTGCGCTCGGCCAAAGTGTCCGTCCAAATCACCTGGTCAAGGCCGGGAAACTTGTACTGTTCCATGAAATGCGGCAGAACGCCGATGTGACGGCCTCCGCAACGGGCGACCTCATCGGCCACAGCTCCCATGGTGCCCTTGATGGCTCCGCCGGAGACAATCGTGTAACCAAGCGAACAAGCCGCGCGGGTCACTTCCCGCGCAGCTTGATTGTACTTTTGGTCGATGTCGTAACTTGCCGAGCAGTAAATCACGACCTTCCGTTCCTCATTCATTCACTTCCGGCGATTAAAAGAAGAACGCGGCGGACACCATGACACCGTTGAAATTGTTACCGTTGTTGACAGCGTCCTTCACGGCGTCCTTCACTGTGTCGCCGATCGGGCCGACATTGCCATCCTTGTCATATATCTTTCCAAAGTTCCAGAAATACTTGACAGAAAGCTGAAGCCTCCAGACATCGACTCCTGCTCCAACACCAAGACCGTACTCGACTTTCTTAAGATTGTCCTTGAGCTTGTCGGCGGCCTCGCCTTTGGTACTCTGTCCGAGGCGGAAGCCCACGAAAGGCTCCGCTAAGACATAAGGGCGGAAAGCCAGAAGATCCAACCCCCACTGCACCTGGACAGGCACCTCAAGGTAGCCTACCTTGGTCTCGAAAGACCCAAGGGATTCCGAGATGGAAGAGCTGTTGAATTTGTCAGCCGACATTCCCTTCACCTGATAGAGAAGGCCCGGCTGGATGGCGAATCCGCCAAGAAGCGGAATCTCGGCGGTAAGGCCTACGTGGTACAAGGAGACGGATTTGGAATCCATGTTCTTGATCGAGGTCGAGGATGAGGTGAATCCTCCCATCAATCCGACACGGGCGGAATTGTAGCGCTGGGCGGAAGCGTCAGTGCAAAACACTGTGGCTGCCACAATGGCGGCAGCGAATACTAACTTTTTCATTTCTTCAGTTTTTTTGGATAAGATTAGACAAGCGTGTCCAGCTTGGCGGTAATCTCGCTCTTCGGCACATTGCCGACAAGCTTGTCCACCACCTGGCCGCCCTTGAAGAACAGCAGGGTAGGAATATTCCTGATACCATACTCGGCAGCCACATCCTCGCAGTCGTCCACGTTGCATTTCACGACCGTGACCTTGCCGTCATATTCAGAGGCGATGGTATCCACAGTCGGGGCCAGCATACGGCAAGGGCCGCACCAGGTCGCCCAGAAGTCCACCAGAACAGGCTTGCTGTCAGAGAGTATCTCAGCAAAATTTTCGTTAGAAGCTATCTTTTCCATAATCAATAAAATTAAAATGTCCGGGACGGTAACCGCAATTACCGTTCCAGACACAAAGATAACAAAAAGTCTATAAATAATAAACGGGATTCCTTCACGCTGGCCATGGACGCCATAGCGAACAGGTAGGAATCGCCGTCAAGCATGGGATGCGCGGATGCTTCGACAGGTGCCGCGACCGGGTTGTGAGCGGTGTCTGGCGTGCTGGAATAGGAGCGGTGTGGAATGCTGGGATAAGGGGAATGGCGTGCGGGAACAGGAGGTGGTGTGGAATGCTGGGGGATAAGGGGAATGGCGTGCGGGAATAGGAGCGGTGTGGAAATGCTGGGGGATAAGGGGAATATGGCGTGGCAGGTAATATGATGAGTATTAACAATATAAGCATTCTCGTGGTGGGGGTATTGGGTACCACGAGAATGCTTATGTTGGTTATTTTCAAGAGGTTAGGTGCCACGGGTTGGAGCCTTTGTCCGAGGACTAAGCCGGGTCTTTGGCCCACTCCGTAGCTGACCGTGGGTATCAGTCTTTGTTCTTGACGGGGACTTCTATGCCGGTCGGCCAGGTGGCCGGGGAGTGGGAGACGGCGTCGTTGCCGTGACCGGTCCAGTCCTTCACGGTGTCGCCTTGGCCTTCGTTGAACTTCCAGTAGGCGCACAGGCCCGGGGTCTGCGGATCCACATCGTACATGTTCCTGTAGATCTCCTCCCGGGTGCGGACCACGCTCCAGACGCGGACCTCGCAGATCTCGCCGTCCAGCATGCGGGACATGTCGTCGGGTTCGCCGTAGGAGTGGCCGATCTTGAACATGAAGTGCTTGCCGCGCTCCTGCTTGCCAAGGTTGATGTCCTCTGCCTTGCCGTAGTTGTCGATGGAGCTGTAGAGCTGGCCATCAACGTAGATGGAGGCGGTCCGGGACTCGGTGTCGTGGGTCACGGCCACGTGGTACCACTCGCCCGGCTGGAGGATCTTGGTCTTGTCCGGAGCCGGGAACTTGATCTCGTGGACTGCGAACTGAAGCTGCTGTTTCGGCCAGCCTGAGTCACCGAAGCGGAGGAGACAGTACTGCTCGATGCCCATGATCGTGGAGATCTCCCGCTTGTCGTCACCGAAGTCGTTGACACGGACGATGGCCTCGTAGGTCAGCTGCTTCAGGCCGTTGACCACATCGGCGGTAGGGCTGCCGGCGTCGAAACCCGGCACCTCGAAGTAGTTGTTACGAAGGCTGACCGCCGAGGTGATGGCGCTGGAGCGGCGCACGACATAGCAGACGGTGCGTGAGCCCTCAAGCACGCCCATGCCTCCGGACACGCCTCCGATGGTGACAGGGAGGAGGTAGCCTTTGTCGATCTCAAGGTCGGTCAAGGCGTGGAAGTCCACGGTGACGGGCTTCGAGACGGCGTGGCCGGCGGGGATGACCACCGAGGAGGCCGAAAGGGTGTAGTGCTTGGGGTCGAGGGTGGAATAGCCTCCGCCGAGACGGGAGCTGTAGAGGGAGACCAGGGACGGGTCGGCTCCGATGCTGACGCTAACGTCCTGCTCGGCCGGGAAGGCGAGGGTGGCGGCGAGGGTGCGGGAGCCGGTCTCGGTCACGTTGTTGAAGGTGAACTGGTTGAGTTCCTTGACGCGGGCGGCGTCGATGTAGACCACATTGTCGAAAGGGGAATCCTTGGTGTAGTCCCGCTCACCGCATGCGGCCAGCAGTGCGAGCATGGCCGCGGCGGCGAGGCAAATGAATATACTAGTAATGTTACTATGTGTCATAATGATTACGGTTTATTATCACCGTCAGACACTCCATTGGCACATTGTGTCCGATTGGAAATCAAAACAATTAATAATTTTTGTTGTGTACTACACCAGTCCAGCAAACGGTTCTATCCCAAACATTTGAAGCAAAATTATTCATTGTATTAGAAGCATCCCATTGGCGTAGGTTGAATATCATCAAATTCCCATAGTCATCATAATCTTCTGTACAACTTTGAATTGCCGAACTATTCGGATATGTGTATCCTTCGCTATAGATGTGGACTGACAATTTCGCCCACTTACTTTTAGGCAATCCTGTAGGCGGTGTTGCGTTGCACCCGTAATTAGGGTGCATGTAGTCAAGCGAATTAAAGACCGTCGCGCCCATATATGGAATATAATTACCATAGGAGAATGCCGTGATCAGTTTGTTAGGCATCAGTTGGCGAAGCCTGGTGACGAGATTGCCTAAAATGACCGCGCTCGGAGATGGCAGTCCGGCAGGTGCCAGATCGTATCTCGCGTACTCGTCATCAAGATCCACTCCGTCCAGCCCGTAGGTGTTGACACAGGTCGCCACTTGCTGGGCGAAACTTTCGAGCATGGCCGCATTGAGGTTAGCGAATCCTACTCCGGTGTGATCGCCAAGCAGACCAAGCAGAACCTTGATCCCCTTGTTCTGCAATGGCTGAACCAAGGTGCTGACATTGTTCAGAATGTAAGTTTGATTCTGGTTGTGATGCAGCCAAGCGGAAGTAGCGTTTCCGCGGATGTTGGAAGCGAACAGGATGACGTGGTCAACAACTTCCTCACGTGGGGAAGAGTTGCAGAAGTAGTACTCTCCGGCATTGAGAGGGTTTATGTCGTTGGTCTCGACATAAACAGTGAGTTTAGGAGTTTTCGTCCCAACTGCGCGTGTGGAGAGGGATGTCACATTTGAGGAGGCTTCTCTTGACAGAGAGGCTTCCTTATTGCTGCAACTTTGAGATACGGATGAAAAAACCGTTGCGACAAACAGCAAATAAAACCAGTTAGCATTAAATGTTTTCATAATTCTGAAATAAAAATAATGATTGTAAAAATGAATTTTCCCCTGATAGGAGGAGGCCGTTTACATAGCCTAACTTCCCCCTCAAGGATTGATAATTAAGATTCAGCTTTGTATGGGGTACATAAGGAACTTTTGATGGAACCATATGTTAGTCCTTATTTAGCCGAAAAAAACTGCGTACCCAGCCGCATATCGCAACCTGAGGTACTATTTGTGTTTATCTGTCCATTGGAGTATAGTGTTATTGTTAGATAGTGTTAACCATATAATCATTAGTTAAATCATACTGTTACCAGTCTTTTCTGAACATACCATATGTTATGTAATTGTACTTACATGTACTTTCATGAGAAAAAGTATATTTTCCTTTTTTTGTTGTCCAAGAGCCATTATCTAATTGAACTCCTGCTCTACCCTCATCATGAAAATAAGTATAGAAACTCCATGTTGATCCAAGATACCCTTCGTATGCAGTTTGTTCGTTTGCTCTCAAATCAAAACCAAAAACGATAATGTTATTATTTTTATGTCCAGTTGATTTCCAACCAGCTAATATATTGTAAGAGTCTTCAACATTTTTGTAGTACTCCATAGGATTTGCCTCTCCTGAAGGATTGGTCTTATATCGTGGAATGTTCACACTTCCATATTTTTCGGGAGTTAGTCCTGCGATTGGCTTGCGTATGTATTTACTGAATTGCTGGTTTGCTTCCCAAGGCTCTATAATCTGTATAGGTTCATGTTCTTCTGAATAGCCGTGCCAAGCATAATCAATATACTTGCCGACTTCAATTCCTCCGCATGCCGCTACGTCATAAAAGTATTCCGTAGGCTCATCCTTGTCTACAATTGTAATAAGTTTATCTGGTAATGCATTACGAAGAACTTTTATCAGCTTCGGGTAAGAGGTGGTGTTTATTGAAGGCATACCTTCCTTGCCATAACCACTATCCTCGTCCCAAAGGTTAATACCGTCTAAGCCATAAACTTCGATGGTGTTCTTCACTTGTTCGGAGAAATGTCTGATTTGTGATTCGTTCATGTTGCAAAAGCCTAACCCTTTTCCTCCGCCCTGAATGCATAAACAAACTTTTTTCCCTCTGGCTTGGAGTGGACGAATATATTTTACGGCATTCTCAAGCACGTAACGTAAATCAGGACTTAAAGAAAGAACACTGTTGCCGTCGTTAGAGTCATAGTCAACTACGGCATGTTTTATATTTACAACACTGCCTGCGAAATAGAACGTTGCATCAGAACCCTTTGCTTTTCTACGAATGAGCATCACGTCAGCCAATAACGGTTGATAAAGTTCTGTGTTTACATAAAACACAGACATGAAATCTGTCTCGCTTTCAGCCATTATTTCTTCATCCGCTGGAACTATACCGCTGTCTGCTATTGTTTGATACGGATTAATACTAACTATATATTGAAGTTTCCTAACGGAATTATTTCCATGTGAATCTTTCAGCCTGATCTCAAGAGGAAGCAGATAGATTGTGTGAAGGTCAAGATTTGTATTATTTATTTTGATAGATAATCTTTCTGAATTAGAATCGCCCGTTTTTATACAAAGAGTCTCGCTGTTTAGGTTTAGGTTAGCAGTAGGAAGCAGTTCCATTTCAAACAGTATTTTGTAATAATTTGTACCATATAGTTTCCAGGTCGCCACTACCTGTGCGTTTCTTCTTTCCACTTCGGCAAGGTATTCTTCGGTGAAGGTGTCGCCGATGATGATTTCGGCGGTCACGTCGCCTGTGGCGGGCTTGTCAAGAGTGAGGAAGAGTTCGTCGATGATGACGGTCTCGGGATCCTTGCCTTCCTCGGCGGCGAAGAGGTCTACCTTTGTGATTCCGGAGAAGGAATGGTCGCTGCGCATGGCGCTCCTGATGAGGGCGAAGGATTCCTCGTCCTGGAGGGTGCCAGCGTCAAGGCCGATCGCCTCCTCCTCGCACGCGGTGAGCCCGGCGGCGCAGAGGGCGAGCATCGGGAGGATAATTGTGGTTATGTATTTCGTTTTCATGTCTCTTGTTTTTTATGGGTTATCTTGACGGGTTCATCGAGCGGATGACCGAACGGGTGACCGCGTAGTTCATCGCGGAGTTGTAGTAGTCGTCTCCGATGCCACGGATGGCCAGACCTCCGAGCGGGCCGAGGGAGGCGACATAGTCCATGATCAGCGGGACCTGGCTTTTCTTGACGTTGTTGCCGTCGGCCATCTCGCCTCCGATCGATGCGGAGAGCAGCACCTTGTCTTTGCTGATGCCCGGGGCGGAGAGAATCCCTGCCATCATCAGCTTGAGATCCACGACGTTGTCAAGGTCGGCTGTCGGGGCGACCAAAAGGCTGAGCTTCGCGATGTCCGAAGGCTCAAGGGCTTCCGGCAGTCCTTCGAAGACCAGCGTTCCGGACGCTCCGGCGGCGGATGAGAGTCTTGAGACGATGAGTGCGGCTGCCTCCTTGCGGGCCGCTATCTCGGCATCGGTGCCGGAGTAGAGCGGGTTGCAGGTGAACGCGAATCCGTCCAGGCCGAGTTCGGCTGCAAGGCCTGTGATCTTGTCCAGATAGGCTCCGAGTCTGGAGACATCGCCCAGCTCGGTTCCGGCCATCCCCGCATAGTCCACCAGAAGCAGAACCTTGGTGCTCTTCTCCTGAAGTGACGGGATGTCCTCCTTGTCGAATCCGGTGAGCCTGTCAGGATGGGCGAGGGTCACGATGTCCAGTGAGTCAGGCAGGGAACGGAGGTAGCCGCCTTCGTTGACGGGTTTCTCGGCTCCGTTGTCGAAGCGGGCGTAGGTGAGGAAGTGGCTGCTGCTCTTGTAGTCACGCAGGACTCCCATGTAGCGTGTCCATAGTTCAGGGGCGCGTTCCTTGGCCCCTTTCACCTTCAGCTCCAGAGGCTCTGTCTCGTTCCACTCGGAGCAGCCGGCCAGAAGACAGGCGGCGGCGAGGAGCGAAAGGCAGAAGCGGAGAAGAAGGGTGGCAGGTGATGCTGTCGCTTTCATATTCATATTCATTAATTATCTGTTTGATTGTCGTTTGTGTCACTCTTTCGGATGGAGGGAAGCGGCCTCATGGCTTTTTGTCCCACCAAAGTCTTGTGCCTCCGTTGTCAGGGCCTCCGAGGGCTGCGACGGCGGCGGCGATGTTCTTAGGGTTCTCTGAATACTCCAGAGGCGGGTACCACAGGCGTCGGATCATCACGCCGGAGTCGATGGTTCCTCCGCTCTTGTTCTCCACAACCGGGATGAGTTTCGGGTAGCCGGTGCGGCGGAACTCGCTCCACGCCTCGACGCATAGAGGGAAAATGGCTATCCATTTCTGGGTGATGACGCGCTCAAGGTTGCGTTCGAAGTTCGCGTCGCCGTCCTCCCAGGCAATGGTGATCCTGCTGCGCGGGCCTGTCTTGTCGGAATAGGTGCCAAGAGGGTCGTTGTAGGCGGCGGGGATTTTCTCGGTGTCCGATGAATATTCATCCGCCCCTGCGACGCCGTACTGCTCGAACGAGAGGGCTATGGCGGTGTTGTAGAGAGACTTCGCATCCTCGCCCATATTCCATCCCCTCAGCGCTCCCTCCGCGCGGAGGAACGTGACTTCGGCGGCGTTCATCCAGAGGAACGGGCTGGTCTCGGTGATGACAGGACGGGAGTACACTCCGGTCACGATGTCTTTGTTGGCCACGTCGATGCCGATGCGGATGCCGTAGAAGTCCTCCTTCTTGTTGTAGAGGCCTTTTGTGAACATCTTCTCGCGGCGAGGGTCGGAGTAGCCGTTCATGTAGCTGATCAGGTCGGCTCCCACGCGGTGGTCGCTCCAGTCGTTGAACACCATCGCGGAGCGGTTCTCGGCCACGGTGAGGAAGGCGTTGTCGGCGTTGGCCGTGATGACCCCGGCGGCGACGGCCTCCTCGGCTGCCTTGCGGGCGGCGGCCTCGTCGGCATAGACCATGCGCATCGCCATCCTGAGCTTCAGGGAGTTGGTGAAGCGGAACCATTTGGTGAGGTCTCCGAAGTAGACATCATCGTACTTGCGGAAGGCTTCGGCGCCGAGGCCGAGGTTCTCCGAAAGGACGGCGCTGACCTCGTCGAGCTCAACAAGCATCCGGCGGTAGACCTCCTCCTGGGTGTCATAGGCAACGGCGAGGGACTCTCCCTCGGTGTCGGCGAGTACTTTTGAATATGGGATCGGGCCGTACATGTCGGTCATCCTGTGCATTATCGCCACCCTCATGAGCTTGGCAAGGGCCACGGCCACAGGATCGTCCGTGAAGTTGAGGATGTCGCGGTAGAACGGGTACGTCTTTGTGAACACATCCGAGAATGTCTTGTTCTGCCAGTCTACCGGAGGGTTGTAGGTCTCGAACTTGTCCGTCCAGGCCACGGTGGCTCCGAAGTAGCCGGCGAATGGTCCGGCGGCCAGGGCCTCGATGAACTGGTAGAGATGCTCCTGGGTCGGCACGACGAGGCCTTGCATTCCCTTGAGGGTGGAGCCTATGATGTAGCCTTCGCGCTGAAGCTCCTCGTTGTCAACCTGATAGGGTTTCCTGTTGAGTTTGTCGAAGTTGTCCGTGCAGGAGACGAGGACGAGAGCCAAGGTGATGAGGACCGTTGTTATTTTGTGTGGTTTCATGTTCTTTGGGCTTTAAAAGTTAATCCTTGCGTTCAGACCGACGCTGCGGGTACTCGGCATCATGAAGTAGTCGATGCCCTGGTAGTAGTTGCCCGTGGAGGCCACAGACTCCGGATCGAACGGCGCTTTGTTGCAGATCATCAGCAGGTTGCGTCCGACAACGGAAAGCTGTACGGAGCAGATGTTCCCGAACCAGGAGCGCGGCAGGGTGTAGCCTATGCTGACTTCCTGGAGACGGACGTTGGTGGCGCTGTAGGTGTAGTACTGCGGAAGCCCGCTCTGGGTGCCGATGGCGGTGTACCAGGTCTGGGCGTCGACAAGGGTGCGTCCGTTGACGAGGACTCCTCCGTTGTCCCTCGCTAGGGCTGATGACTCGGAGACTCCGTACTGGTCCATGGCCGCCTGTGTGGCTGAGTAGACCACGCCGCCAAGACGGGCGGTGACGAGGGCGCTCAGGTGGACACCCTTCCAGTCGAAGGCGTTGCGCCAAGCCAGGTTGGCCTTAGGGAAGACGCTTCCGAGCTTGATGTCCTGAAGGTTGTCAACGGTCACAAGGCCGCCGGACGGGTCGATCTCGACCATGCCGTTCACGTCGCGCTTGAGGCCGGACTGGGTGTAGAGGTCGCCGAGGGTGCCGCCGGTCTTGAGGATGAACCGCGCCTTGCCGAGGCCTCCCACGTCAAGCCTGTCCTTGTTGATGATCTCTCCGGTCTCCGGGTGGCGGTAGTCCTTGACAAGTTCGACGATGCGGTTCCTGTTGGCGGACATCGTGAAGCCGGACTCCCAGCGGAAGCCGTTTCTCCATGTGTGCCGGTAGCCGAGGGATAGCTCGACTCCCTGGTTGCGCACGTGACCTGTCTGGAGGTAGATCGTGGAGTAACCGGACGAAACGGAGATCTTCGGGTCGAAGGTCTGGTTCATTGTGTTGGCCCGGTACCAGGACAGTGCGAGACTCAAGTCCTTGAACAGGCGCAGATCCAGACCAAGTTCCCAGGAGTCGGTGCGCTCGGGCTTGAGGGTGCCGATCGGGTAGTGGGTCTTAGGTTTCCAGGTCTGGGTGGTCTCGTCATATTCATAGGTAGGCGATGTCAGGTTGCGTGGGTACGGCATTCCGACGGAACTGAAGGAGGCGCGTACCTTGGCGTAGTCGATGGCCTTCGGCATCGGAAGCATCTCGGACAGGATCGCCGAAAGTCCCACGGACGGATAGAAGAACGACGAGGTTGATGAGTTCGCAAGCTGGGAAGCCCAGTCGTTCCTGCCGGTGAGGGTGAGGAACAGCATGCTCTTCCATCCGGCCTCGACACTGGCGAAGACGGACTGGGTCTGCTCGTTCCATCCTTCCTGACGGGCCTTCTTCTTGGTGTTGTCCAGATCGAAGACGTTGAACACGTTAGGGATACCGTTCTCCCTGATCGGGCCGCGGTAGCTCAACTCGTCGTAGCGGTTGTCGGAGATGCTGGCTCCGAGGTTGGCCACGATGGAGAAGTCGCCGAATCGCTTGTCAACGTTGGCGAGGATGTCGGCGTAGGTCTGACGTTCCTGTGGATCCGCCACGGCGTAGTAGCCTTGGGTGCTGCCTTCGGTGATGGTGGAGTTGGAGCTCGCGTAGAGTTTCTGCTCGTACTTCGTCGTGGAGTTGTCGATGCGTACACGCCCCGACAGGTTCAGCCAAGGGGTGATGTCGTAGCTGAGGGCGGCGGAGAGCATGTAGCGTCTACGGTTGTTGAGGCGCAGGTTGCGGTAGGCTATCCAGTAAGGGTTCTGCATCCTGAGGTCACCCTCGCCCTGCGGCCAGAACATGGTCTTGATCTTGCGGGCCGGATCCCAGCGCTCGAAGGTCTTGACGAGACTGAAGTCGTCGCCGCGAGGGAACAGGTAGACCGGAGTGACCGGATTGGAGTAGACTCCCTGGTTGGTCATGTTCCTGTCATTCTGGATGATGTAGCTTCCGCCGACATCGAGGCGCATCCTGCCGTCCAGGAAGCTCGTGCTGTTGCGGAACGTGAAGTTGAGACGGTTGTAGGTGTTGTTCGGAACCATGCCGTCGGACTTGACGGAGGCCGCGGAGACGAAGGTCTGGTTCTTTTCCGTTCCCGCGGAGAGGGTCAGGGAGTTGGTGTAGACCTTGCCGGTCTCGAAGAAGTCCCTCGGCTCGTAGCCGGTGCGGGAGGACTCGTTGAGGAGAGGCCCCCAGCTGAGGATCGTGGAGCCGTCGGACTTTCCCCGGCTTCCCGTGCCGTAGCGGTTCTGGAACTCAGGAAGGACGAACGGGGTGACGAACTCGGTGTTGGTGGAGAAGGAGACCTTAGGCTTTCCGGCCTCTCCCTTGCGGGTGGTGATCACGATGGCTCCGTTGGCCGCGTTGCTTCCGTACAGCGCCGCCGCTGCCGCTCCGGTCAGGACGGACACACTCTCGATGTCGTCAGGGTTGAGGTCGGCGATGCTCTCGGTCATTCCCCTTGATCCGAACTCCTTGTCGCCTCCTCCTCCGAAGTTGTACATCGGAACTCCGTCGATGACGTAGAGGGCGTTGCTGCTCTGCTCGATGGACTTGACACCACGCATCACCACCTTGCTGGCTCCTCCGACTCCGGCGGAGCTGCTGTTGATCGTGACACCGGCCACCTTACCGCCGAGGCTGTTGATGAAGTTGGCGTCCTTGACGGCGAGAAGCTGCTCGGACTTGACCTGCTGGACGTTGTAGCTCAGGGCTTTCTGCTCGCGTCTGATGCCCAGGGCCGTGACCACGACCTCGCTCAGCACGTCCACGTCGCCTGTCAGCTGGATGTTGTAGACAGCCTTCTCTGTCACCTTGACGCTTGCCGGCTGGTAGCCCAGATAGGTGAAGCGGAGGACGTTGCCGGTCGAGGCCTCGATGGAGAAGCGTCCGTCGATGTCGGTGATCGCTCCCACGTCTGTGCCTTCCACGGTGATGCTGGCTCCGATGAGGGGTTCCTGTCTCTCGTCAAGCACCCGTCCCGTGATCGTTCGTGACCGCGGGCGGTTGTCCTGAGGCTTAGGAACGATCTTGATGTAGCGATCCTTGATCTCGTAGGTGAATCCTGTCCCGCCAAGGATGGCGTTCAAGGCTTCGGGCAGCCTCGCGTCCGTAAGGTTGAGGCTGATGGCAGGGCTGGACTCAAGGGCGGAGTCGTTGTAGCCGACCGAGAGGCCTGACTGCCTTTCGACTTCCTTGAGGGCGCTGACCACGGTGATGTCCTTTTTCTGAAGGTTTATCCTGACATCTCCCTGCGCGCTGGCCGGAGGAGAGATCAGGAACATGCACAGAAGCCAGGCGAGGGCCATGAACGCCGTCGCCCGCTTCCGCTGTTTCGCATTATTTTTGTAATTTCGCAGCATAGACTACTTAATAATTGGTTCATTAATTTTGTTGTTTTTGAAGCGCCGGAGCTGTCGCCAAATTGTTCGCGGCGTTTCGGGACTCAGGACAGATGCCTGATTGTTGGGTGGTTCTTGATTTCGGATCCGGGACGGAGGCCTGCTCGCCGGCAACCTCTCCGCTCTTGGCGGTAACCGGTTGCCTTGAATGGCTGCCTGTGACGACATCCGTACTGGTCATGGCGGCGGTGTCCGTCCGGGTCCTTTTTTACATGGTGAAAAGTTTTTTTAAAGGATTACTTTAAGCGTTAACGATCAATCTATTATCGTTCAGACGGCTCGACGGCGGCACCTTGTGCGGCCGGAGCGGTGTCTGAGGTGATGGTCATCGGACATATTCCTTTACAATCATTTCCGGGTGATGCGGCATTTGTCGTCTTCGATCCGGAATTTCAGGATTCCGGTCACGTCGGTGATGACTTCCATCACTTCTTCAAGGGAAGCATCCTCCCTGAAGCGGAAACTATAGCGGTCCGTGCTGAAGTCGTGGAGCCTGTAGACGAATGTGACGTCGAAGCGCCGCTCAAGCACGGTGATGATGTCGGAGATGGTCATCTGGCGGAAGACCAACTCACCTCTCTTCCATGCCGTCACGTCCTCAATGTCAGGCACTTTCAGCTGAAGGTCACGGTCATCCTTGTTAAAGACCAGCTGCTCTCCCGGGCGCAGGATTCTGCTCTTGGAAAGGTTGTCGAACTCGACAAGCACGCTGCCTTCGAGGAGCACGGCGCTGACCGCCTTGTCGTCGGGATAGGCCGACACGTCGAACTCCGTTCCCAAAGCCGTGACCTGGAACCCGTCCGTCTTGACCACGAACGGCCGCTTCGCGTCAGGCTGCACCTTGAAGCCCGCCTCTCCGATAAGGAAGACGCTGCGCCCCTTCCGCCCGAATTTCTCCGGGTAGAGCAGGGTGCTGCCCGAATTGAGCCGCACCTCGGTGCCGTCCGGCAGGGTGAGCGAATTGATTTGTGAATATGGAATGTGTGCCTGGACGAGGTCTGGTTCGTCTTTCGCCATCCGGAGGAGAGCCGCCCCCAGCGAGAGGGACAGCAACAGTAGTACGGAGGCCGCCGATGGCCAGAGCCACCTTGGAAGTCGGCGACGGATGTGGGTGGATAGGATTCCGCTACGGAGCCGGCTACGGATGCCGGTGTATGGGATTCCGCTACGGAGCCGCCATTCGGCCAGAGCGCGGTCAAGGTCAGGTTCCTCAGCCTGCAGGAGCGTCTTGTCGAAGAGTTCCCTCAGCGCCTCCTCCTTCTCTTCGGCGTGGTTACCGTCCGTCAACCAGTCATAGAATCGTGCGGTGGTCTTCTTGGAAAACCTATGCCCGACGAACAGAGAGATGATTTTTTTCGCGTACCCGTTCATATTCAAGAAGTGTTATAATCAGTGTCACTGACTATAAGACGTATAAACAGGGGCGACTACTTAAATCTTTTTTGAATATTTATTGAGAGAGCCGCTTGGATTTGTCTGAGGACTATCTCCAAGCCACCTTCATGGCACCCCCATTCTGGCAATCCGCGCCGAAGTGTCGCCCGGTCACCGGAAGGTGTCGGGCATTCAGAAATTTCAGCATAATCGCAAGGCTTTCCAAGCGGAAGCTCAGATGAGATGCAGGAGGAGGAACAGGAAGATGATTCTGCGAAGTTCCCGGAGGGCCAGATAGATTTGATGCTCAACTGTTCTGGTGGAGAGTCCGAGAGCTTCGGCGATCTCCTTGTTGCTCATGCCGTCAAGACGGCTCATCCGGAATATTCTTTTTCTGCGCTTCGGGAGCCTTTCGATGGCCAGTTCCATCAGCAACTGGATTTCCTCGGCGTAGAGAGGGTCGAGGGGAGTGCTTTCGGAGAATAATCCATCAAGGGCTTCCGGGCGGAAGTCCCCTCCGTGTGGGCTGGTTTTTCGCCTTTTCCTGATGAAGTCCAGGGCGGCGTTGCGCGCCATCGCGTAGATGTAGCCGCTGTGACCGCCGTCTCTTTCCGCCCAGATGTCGTGTCTTGTCCATAGTCTGGCGAAAATGTCTTGGGCGAGATCCTCGGCGTAGGCCTCCGACTTCAGCAGGGCGGCGATGAAACCCTTCACTGCCGGATAATGGGCGATGAATATTCCTTCGAACCGCTTTATGAGATCATTTTCTTCTGTCATGGCCTGGACTCATTTTCGGCACAATATAACAATAACTTACGGAAATCCTGCGATTCCGCAGGATCTCCGCAAGCATTTTCGTGAGCACAAAAGAGCGGCGCTGACGGCTAGACCGTCTGCTCGATGTTCCAGACAAAAGCCCTCAGACCAAGATCCTTATAGGCTTTATCCTTCTGACGAAGCGCATCCAGGATCGGAGTGACTTTCTCGTCAGGGACAATCGTCAGGATGGCGTAGTTCTGCTCAGGCCACGCATGGTCACCGTAGTGAGGGATTCCATCAACCCCTCCCCTGCCCTGGATGTCCAGCCACTGGGTGAACCCTCTCTGGCCGAACCCCTCAAGCAGCTCGACAATCTCGTTGCCGTAGGCCTGGTTGTATGCTATAAAAATCGCTTTCATGTTCAAATCTTATCTTTCGCTAATACATTATCACAATTGTAAAAACTTCATCCCACGTCCGAAGGCAATCCCACTTTTATCAATAACGTTACCATCTCCCTAAATTCCTCCCCTCGGGAGAGTGGGATGCGCTCCGCGCACCCCACCGGGCCTTTCACGCCTTCGTCGTAAGCGAAGAATAACTACTCCTTGACCTGCGCCAGCTTCCTGGCCTTGCGTCTCTCCTGCGCGGTGGCGAGGGAGCAGTAGATTGTCGGAATGAGCACCAGGGTGACAAGCGTGGAAATCGTCAGACCCCAGCAGACCGTCATACCGAGCGAGCGCCAAAGTTCGGAACCTTCTCCGCGTCCGACAGCCATAGGCACCATACCGAGCACTGTCGTGAGGGTGGTCATAAGGATAGGACGCAGACGGCTTCTCGCCGCGGTGACGGAGGCATCGACAACGCTCATGCCCCTCTCACGCATCAGGATCGTGTAGTCAATCAGCACGATACCGTTCTTCACTACGATACCAAGCAGGATGATGATACCGATCATCGCCATCACACCGAGCGCGGTGTTCGTGGCCCAGAGACCAAGGATCACACCCGTGAACGCGAACGGCACGGAGAACATGATCACGAACGGACTCATGAACGACTCGAACTGGGAGGCCATCACCATGTACACAAGGATGATGATCAGAACCATCAGCACGACAAGGTTCAGGAACATGGACTGCTGGTCCTCGAAGTCACCTGAGATGTCGGTGGAGATGTTGTTCGGGATGTCGGTGGTCTTGATGATGGCGTTCGTGGCGGCCACGGCCTCGCTGAGGGCACGTCCGGCAGAGACGATGCCGGTCACGGTTATGTACCTCTCACGGTTCTTCCTCTCGATTGTCGGAGGGACCTTGGACTCGACCACCGTACCGAGATCCTTGATGCGGACGGCCTTGCCGGCAGGGGTGTAGACCACGATGTTCTCGATGTCCTGGACGCTCGAACGGAACTTCTTGTCGTAGATGACGCGGATGTTGTACTCCTCGCCTTCCTCACGGTAGAAGGATCCCACCGAGCCGTTCATCGCGGCGCTGAAAGCCGCTGCGGCTGTCGTGGAGTTAAGGCCGTTGAGAGCCAGCTTTGTCCTGTCGAAATCCACCTGATACTCAGGAGTGTAGTCATCACGGCTGAGAACAACCTGCGTGAAGTTCTCGTTGTCCAGCATCTTGCCCTGGATCTCCCTGGCCACGCGGTCGGTCTCGTCGAAGTCGTAGCCGTAGATCTCAAGCCTGACGGAAGCGGCGCCGCCGACTCCTCCCATGCCCTCGGAGACTGTACCTTTCTTGACTTCAGGATACTCCCTAAGATCTTTCCTGATGATGTCGGCGATCTCGGATGAAGAGCGCTTACGGTCTTCCATGGAGCCAAGGTTGATGTTCATCGAGATGATGTACGAACCGTTGGACTGCATGCTTCCCCAGGCGTTGTCGGTGCTCGCCTGGCCGAAGCGGTACTGAAGCACCTGGATCTCAGGAATCTCTGACTTGATCCTCTCGGCGAAGTTCTTGGCGAACTCACCTGTCACGGTCTGCTCGGTGCCGACCGGAAGTTGGATGGAGACTGTCAGACGACCTTCGTCGGAGTACGGGAAGTACTCGGTCTTAAGTCCGGGGCCAAGGAGCGCCAGGACGGCGACAAAGATGGCAAAGCCACTGAATATCACAGTTTTCCTATGCACCATGCACCAGCCGATGATCTTGGCATAGCCATCTGAGATCATGTTGAGGAACTTCTCCACATTATCGAAGATCGCCCTGTGGAGCCTGCCGTTCTTAGGCTTGTTGCTCAGCATCCTTGAGCAGAGCATCGGAACAAGGGTAAGCGCGGCGGTAGTGGAGATGATCATGATGATGCTGACAATCCAGCCGAGCTGCTTGAACATGATTCCGGCCATTCCGGAGACCATGGTGAGAGGCAGGAACACGCAGAGCATCGTAAGGGTGGAGGCGATCACGGAGATACCCACCTCCGAGGTGCCGTGGACGGCAGCCTCCGTTGGCTTCTCACCTCGCTCCAGATGAGTAGAGATGTTCTCCAGCACCACAATGGCATCGTCCACCACCATACCGATCGCGATGGACAAGGCCGACATCGAAATGATGTTCAGTGTGTTGCCCGTGGCATAAAGGTAGATCAGCGAACCCAGAAGGGCGATAGGGATGGAAAGCACGATGATGAACGTCGCCCTCCAGCGGCCAAGGAATATGTAGACGACGAGCATGACCACAAGAAGGGTTATGAATATCGTCTCTTTCAGCGAGTTAAGGGTGTTAAGAATGTTCGTTGAACTATCGACCACAGTGGTGATCCTCACATCGGAAGGAAGGGTCGGCTCAATGGTCTTGAGCTTTTGCTTGACACTTCTGATGACGTTGACGGTGTTGGCTCCGGACTGCTTCTGGATGGCGATCATCGCGGATCTCTCACCGTTGGTGAAAGACTCCTGGGACTTTTCCTCAAGACCGTCGATGACGGTGGCGACATCCCTCAGGTAGACTGTCTGCCCGTTACGGGTGCTGACCACGATGTCCATCAGCTCGGAAGGATCCTTGAACTCTTTCTCCACACGGAGAGTGAACGACTCGGCGCCGATGTCGATGCTGCCGGAAGGCACGTTGCGGTTCTCCGCGGCGATGATCTGGGATATTCCCGAGACACTCAAGCCATAGGCTTCCAGTTTGTTAGGGTCGCAATAGACGTGGATTTCCCTCGCCGGCGCGCCGGAGACGCTGATGGTGCCGACTCCCTTGACACGTCCAAGCGGAGTGACAAGCTTGTCGTCGAGGATCTTGTCAAGGCCCATGAGGCTCTTGTCCGCCTTGGCCGAAAGGATCAGCACAGGCATGTCGTCCATGCCGAACTTGAAGAGCACCGGCACGGACGCTCCGTCTGGCAGGGACGAGTTGACAAGATCCAGCTTGTCCCTGATGTTGTTGCAGGCCTCGTCGATGTCAGTGCCATATTCAAATTCCAGGACGACGATGGAGACATTCTCCTTTGAGCTGGAGGTGATGTCCTTGAGGTCAGCCACGCCGTTGAGCGTGTTCTCAAGCACCTTCGTCAGGTTGTTCTCGATGTCGGAAGCGCTCGCTCCCGGGTAGGACGACATCACCAGGACGACGTTGGCGTCGAAGTCCGGGAAGTTCGCCAGGGATGTGTTCATCAGTGAGAAGACTCCGAAGACCGCGAAAGCGACAAAAATCAACGCAGTCGTGACGGGCTTCTTCACCGCTGATCTGTAAATGCTCATAGTTCAGATTCTTTAGTTGTTCTTTGAGATCTCGACCTTGGCTCCGTCCTTCAGGCTGGAGCTTCCCTTCGTGGCGACGACATCGCCATCATTCAGACCTTCGAGGATCTCATAGTACCTGTCGAAATGGCGTCCGATCTTCACGATGACGCTGTTCACTGTGCTGTCGGAGCCGACGACATAGACGCTTCTCTGGCCGGAGCCCTGCATCTTGACGACCGCCTCGTCCGGAACAACGATGCTGTTGTTGACACCGAACTCGACCTTCGCCCTCGCGAACATCCCCGGACGCAGCGTCCTGTCGGTGTTGCCCACCAGAACCTCGGTCGTGAATGTGTGATTTGTCGGATCGATGGTAGGATAGACCTTGTTGACCTTTCCCGTGAATGTCCTGCCAGGGATGGCGTCAGCAGTGATCTCCACCTGGTCGCCCTTCTTGACCTTGGTGTAGTCGGACTCGGAGATGCCGACCAGAAGCTTCACAGGAGTGATCTGCTGGACGACGAAGATCGCCTGGCCGGAGTAGAGGTCACCCTGGTCGTAGTTCCTCGCGGTGACTACACCGCTGATAGGGGAACGGAGCAAGGTGTTCTCAAGCAGGTTGTTGTAGGATCTGCGGCTGACCTTCCACGCCATCTCGGCGGCGTCGAAATCAGACTTTGACACGCCACCCTCCTCATAGAGGCTTCTCAGGCGGCTGAGCTCGGTCGAATCGTTGACAAGCTTGAGCCTCGCCTGGTCAAGCTGCGCGGCGTCCATCTCCGCGAGGAGCTGGTTCCTCTCCACAAAACTGCCCACATCCACCTTGATGCTCTTGATCCTGCCGCCTGTCTGAGGGGCGATGTTGTTGATGGCGAACGCCTGGACGGTCGTTGAATATACCTCCGTCTGGGGCACTTCCTGCCTTGTGGCAACCGCCGTCGAGATCAAGGTAGCCCTTTCCTCAACCTGGGCGGAAGCCCCGGCGTTGTCTGCCTTCCTGCCGTTTCCGCAAGCGGCCATAAGAACGGTGGCCGAGGCGAAAATCATAGTCCTGATTGTCTTGTTCATATTCTTGATGTTTTTATTTTTTACATATTCTCAAGGTCGATTTCACCCTTCTCGTCGATGAAATCGTAGCCGAGGGTCTTCTCGAGGTTGGACTTCGCCACCACGAAATTATAGACAGCCTGCGACTGGGCCAGACTGGCCTGAGTCAAGGTCAGCTGAGCGTCATTTAGTTCCGTGATCGTGCTCTTGCCGACCTTGTAGGACTTGGCGGCGATGTCGTAGGCCTTCCGGGCGAGGGCCACGGCCTCGTTGGCGGAGTTGAAACTCTTCATGTTCGTCTCCATAGTGTTGAGGTACTGGCGGATGGCGATCTTGAGCTGGCGCTCGGTCTCTATCCTCTGGAGGTCGAGCTGGGCGGCCTGCACCTTGGTCTGGCGCACGTCATTGTGGCGCTTTCCGCCGGAGAAGATCGGAATGGAGATGCTGACACCCACATAGGAGTAAGGAGACCACTGGTACTCGCTGAACTTGAAGTCGTTGGTCATCGCGATCATGCTGTACGAGAAGTTCGCGGCTATGCTCGGAAGATAGGCGGCCTTCTGCATGCGGACTGTCGAGGCAAGCTGCTCGGCCTGGATCTCAAGCTGGCGAAGGGTGGTGTTGTACTCCAAGGATGGGTCGCTGTTCTCGTTGATGTCCCTGAACATCTCCTTGGAGAAGTCCTCCAGAGAGCCGGACACGTCGATGTTCCTGTCAAGATCCACTCCCATCACGGCCTTGAGCTGCCAGAGGGCGAGAATCACCGAACTTTCGGCATTGTAGACGTCAGGGATGGCGGCGGCCACCGTTGATTTTGCCCTTGTATATTCAAGCTCGGAGGCTTTCTGCGCGTTGTAGCGCCTCTCGGTCTGGGCGAAGTTGTCAACCGCGTTCTCGTAGACATCCTTGTAAACGTTGAACGCCTCCTTGGCGAGCAGGACGGAGTAGTAGGCCTGCTTCACCTGTGTAACCATGTCCAGCCTTGAGGAACGGGCCTTCTCCACGGCGAGATCCACGCTCTGGCCGGAGATCTTCAGGCTCTCCCAAAGCTGGGCGTTGACGATCGGCATCGAGGCCGACACACCGTAGTTGTAGGTGTTCCAGCGGCCTACGGCGAATCCGCCGCTGCCGGAACCGCCTTCCGTCTGCTCAATCTTCACCGGATCCATCCCGGCCTTGGCGGAAAGCTCATTGATGCGCATGAAGTATGGACCCAGAGAGCTCAGGAAGCCCATTCCGCCTCCGCCCTCCTCGTCCGAACCGCTGTCCGAGTCCATATACATAACCTGTTTCTTGATAGTCCTCTGATAGGCTCCCGAAGCGTTGATCTGCGGGAACAGGGAGGCGTAGGTGCCTTTCTTGGCATATTCCGTACGCTGGATCTCCTTGTCTGCCACCTTCACGGCGACATTCTCGCTCAAGGCGATCTGAAGGGCGTCGTTCAAGGTCAGGGTCACCAGCGAGGTGTCCTTGGGCGACTCCTTCGGAATGGTGTCATTCCGGTACTGTGCCTGCGCTGCCAGAGCAAGCGGCAGGGCCGCGGCGGTCAGAACTAGATACTTCAATCTGTCTTTCATACTATACTAACTATTTTTACAATTATCCATTGATGAATATTCCTCAAAACCCTTCGGCGTGAGCAGCACCCTTGTCACGATGTCCTCGAAGGCCGCGGAGAGCGACTTGAACGAGACCCTCTTTCCCTCGATGCGGTGGCCGCCGTCAAGGTACTCGGCCATGCCCTCGTGCATGATGTAGATCAGCAGCTGCACCCCCTCAACGTCCATGTCGGAACGGATGAGTCCCTCCTTCCTTCCGGTGTCGAAACAATCCACAAAGAAGTTGTGAAGTGCCTTGGAGCGATCCTCGACGTGCTTGATGAAGGTCTCAGGATAGTATTTCATGATGTCCTTGACCATCCTCTTGTCCTTGTCCATGGTCTTTTTCCTGCCTACGAGGGCGAACATGGCCTTAAGCACCTGAACGGCGTTCTTGCCTTCGACCATCCTCTCGAACTCATCCTTCTTCCTCTCGACATTGTAGGTCACCACGTCGGCGACAAGATCCTCCTTCTGGGCGTAGTACTGGTAGAATGTCTTCTTGGAGATGCAGAGCTTGCGGCAGATGTCATCGATGGACACCTCGCGGACTCCATCCTTTGAGAAGAGTCCGTTCGCCGTCATCATTATCGTTTCCTTTGTCAATTCAGCCATAATCTCTATAATTGCGTCAAGCCATTCTGCAAATGCTATGCAAAACCGTCATTTTTCAAGCAATATAATAAAAAAAATCCGCCAGCCAAAAAAGCAGCGGATTAATCAAGTCATTTATTTTCAATAAAATAAAACGATGTACCGAAAAACTTAAAAAATTTCCAAGTTTCCTATAGTACGCCAAAACGCTCAAGCGCGGTGACAACTCCATCCTCATCGACAGTGTCAGTGACATAGTCCGCGGCGGCCTTCACATCGTCGGTGGCATTGCCCATCGCGACACCGATCCCGGCATATTCAATGATCGGGATGTCGTTGCCTCCGTCGCCGAACGCCATGCACTCCTCGCGTGTCACGCCGATGCGCTCAAGGATGCGCGCCGCGCCGTAGGATTTTGACAGGCCTTCCGGCACAATGTCCAGAAAATAAGGGTGCCAGCGGGTGTAGGAGACATTCTTCAGCACCGGATAAAGCAGCCTTCGCGCCTGTTCGTCATCAAAGAATATGGTATATTCATAGACCGTGTGATTCTCCGCGACCTGCCGGAGGTCAAGGAAGCAAGGCGGGCGCAGGTTGATCATCTCTGCGATCTCCATCGCCTGCGGGCTTGCATGGTTGATCCCCGCCACGTTGTCGGCGAACACCCAGCAGGACACCTTCTCCCGCTCAGCGATTTCGGCCACCTGAAGGGAAGTCGCCTCAGGAAGCGGGTGACTGTCAATCACTTCCCCGCCAAGAGTCGTCTCCGCCCCGTTCATCGCCACATAGCCGTCGAACGGAAAGCCGTCCAGATTGTTCATCACCAGCCTTGCCCGTCCACTTGAAATGAAAAGCTTCACGCCCTTGGCCTGAAGCTCATGAAGTCTCTCCTTAAGATTCTCGGACATCCGGTGAGTCTTGAAACTCACGAGGGTGCCGTCAATGTCGAAAAATATCGCTTTTATCATCCTATTGCATCAAAATAATGCCATCTCATTATTCAACCATACAAAACTAACCATACCATCCACCCCCCAGTCACTGCGTGACAGCCCCCGGTGGGGGCACTGGGGACCGGATTCCCCAGACCCCTTGCGTCGCTTCGCTCCGAGTGTCTATCCGTTAAGACTCTTGGCGTAGTGGGTGGGCTCGGACTTTTTGGGCTTGGTGTCGGGGATGACCGCCGCGGCGGGAATCTTCTTCTTATAGGAATAGACCAGGAGTCCGATGCCCAGAAGGACAAACGGAATGCTCAGCCACTGTCCCATGTCCAGAACCATCGCGTTCTCGAAATCCACCTGCGGCTCCTTGATGAACTCTATGAGGAAACGCATCCCGAAGCAGACAATGAAGAATATTCCTATGAAGGAACCCCTGTACATCTTGTCCAGCTTCTTGACATAGAGCCACAACAGCCCGACACCGAGGATCAGATAGCTCAGAGCCTCGTAGATCTGCGTCGGATGCTTCGGCTCTGTCTCTCCCCTGCGCTCGAAGATGAATCCCCACGGAAGGTTCGTAACATCGCCGTATATCTCGGAGTTGCAAAGGTTTCCGAGCCTGATGAATGTCGCGGCGAACGCCACGGCTATGGCCAGATGATCCAGAATCCACAGAAAATCGATGTGGTTCTTCTTCCCGTACCTGCCCGCGAACCACCACATGCACAGGAGCAGCATCAGCGCCCCCCCGTGGCTGGCGAGTCCTCCGTGCCAGACGGCGAAGATCTCAAGGAAACCTTTCCAGGAGCCGAAATAATAGTCCGGCTGGTAGAATATGCAATGCCCGAGACGGGCTCCCACAAGAGTACCTATCAGCAATGTGTACAGAAGCGGATCAAGAAGGGCCTCGTTGACCTTTTCCCTCTTGAAGAACCTCGCGAACATCCAGTAGCCAATAACGAAACCGGAAACAAACAGGAGACCATACCACCTTACGGCGAACGATCCGATCCTGAATATCTCCGGATTCATATTCCAATGTACGAACAGAAGATCCATAACCTAAAAATCACTTTTCGTACAAACTTACATAAAATCTGCGATTCTTACGCCCCTTCGCCCGAGAAATTTAGAGGAAGGGGCGCTGACGGTCGCGCCGCCGGCTAGTCGCGGATAGCGGCGATGCCAGGAAGATCCTTGCCCTCGATGGCCTCCAGCATGGCTCCGCCACCTGTGGACACGTAGCTGACCTTGTCGGCGAAACCGAGCTTTGTGACAGCCGCCACTGAGTCGCCGCCACCGACGAGAGAGTAGGCTCCGTTCTGGGTGGCCTCGGCCACGAACTCGGCGATCTTCTCTGTTCCGTGAGCGAAGTTAGGAAGCTCGAACACTCCGACAGGGCCATTCCAAAGGATGGTCTTGGAAGCGAGGATGATCTTCTTCCAGTTCTCAAGGGAAGCCTCTGAAGCGTCCATTCCCTCCCAGTCATCAGGAATGTTGAATATGTCGAATGTCTTGCGAGGAGTGTCGTTGCTGAACTCCTGGCCTGAAACCGTAGCGACTGAAAGAGAAAGATTTACACCCTTCTCCTTAGCCTCTTTCATAATCTCAAGAGCGTCCGGCATAAGCTCGTCCTCATGGAGAGACTTTCCGATGTGGCCGCCCTGGGCCTTGATGAAGGTGTAGCCCATTCCTCCGCCGATGATCAGGTTGTCAACCTTGTCAAGCAGATTCTTGATCACCCCAAGCTTGCTGGAGACCTTCGAACCTCCGATGATGGCGGTGAAAGGACGCTGGGCGTTCTTCAGAACGTTCTCGATGGCCTTGACCTCTTTCTCCATCAGGTAGCCGAACATCTTGTCATTCGGGAAATAGGCGGCGATCAGCGCGGTCGAGGCGTGAGCCCTGTGAGCCGTGCCGAAAGCATCGTTGATGTAGCAGTCGGCGTAGGAAGCGAGCTTCTTCACGAACTCCTTCTGGCTTGCCTTCACGGCCTTCTTGGCCTCTGCCTTCTCCTCGTCTGATGCATCGGCGGCGAGTCCTCTCGGCTTGCCTTCCTCCTCAGCGTAGAAACGCAGGTTCTCAAGCATCAGAACCTCACCTGGCTTGAGCGCGGCGGCCTGTTCGTCAGCCTTCTGGCAGTCATCGGCGAACTGCACCGGAACTCCGAGGCACTCGGAGACGTGGGCGAGAATATGCTTGAGGGAGAACTTAGGATCAACTCCCTTTGGACGTCCGAGGTGGGACATAAGAATGAGGGAACCACCCTCGGCGAGCACTTTCTTGAGCGTAGGGAGAGCCGCGCGGATGCGGGTGTCGTCCGTGATGTTGAAATTCTCATCGAGCGGAACGTTGAAGTCCACTCTGACAATTGCCTTCTTACCTTTGAAGTCGTAGGTGTCAATGTGCTGTTGCATAACGGTATTATTTAAAAATTGTTAGCTTATTTCCGGACGCAAATATAGTAAAATTCAGCGGATTGGGCATCAGCATATACGACTATAACGATTAAATCGCACAGCAGGAGGGTGGAAAAGGCCATATTTTTCCTATCTTTGCATGCTATGACAATCGAGTATGTTCCACAGAATTGGAAGGACTACGAGCTTCTGGACTCCGGGAGGGGTGCGAAGCTTGAGAGGTTCGGTGAATATGTTCTTGCGCGCCCGGAGCCTAAGGCCTTGTGGGACAAGAGCATGAGCGACGCGGAGTGGAACAGGCTCGCCCACACCCGCTTCACGCCAGGAGCCGGATTCGGCAAGGCCGGGAAAGAAGACAGCGGAACGTGGGAAAGGCTTAGGAATATGCCGGATCAGTGGTGGATCCGCTATAACGGCGGGCCGAAGTTCAGCCTCAGGCTGGGACTCACGTCATTCAAGCACGTGGGGGTCTTCCCGGAGCAGGCCGCCAATTGGGACTACATATTCAGACAGACATCGGACATCGCCGCGAAGACAGGCTCACGCCCTAAGGTCCTGAATCTGTTCGCCTACACGGGAGCGGCCTCGCTGGCGGCAAAGTGCGCCGGAGCTGATGTCACGCATCTGGACTCCGTGCGTCAGGTTGTCACCTGGGCGCATGAGAATCAGGATCGCAGCGGCCTCCGGGACATCCGCTGGGTGGTGGAGGATGCGATGAAGTTCGCAGGCCGCGAGGCCAGACGAGGCAATCTCTATCAGGGGATCATCCTCGACCCTCCGGCCTACGGTCACGGCCCGGACGGCGAGAAGTGGAAGCTGGACGAGTGCCTTTTCGACATGATGAAGACAGTGGGAAAGATACTTGCTCCGGAGAACAGTTTCCTCGTTCTGAATCTTTACTCCAACGGATTCTCGGCCATCCTGGGCGAGACCGTTGTCCGCCAGGCTTTCGGACTGACGTCAGACACTGCGCTTGAGTCCGGGGAGCTGGTGATCATGGACAGGTTCGGAAAGAATCTGCCGCTGAGCATATTCGTAAGACTTAGGAGGTAGAGGCGATGAGGTCATTTGTCAGATTCTGCATGGTTTCCATTGTTCTTGTGGCTCTCGCATTCTTCTGCCAAGGGCTGCGGGACAATTTCTTTGCGGAACCGGACAACAATGAGACAGCCGTTCTGACTTCCACGGACAGCCTTACTGATCAGAACCAATCTGAACATTACTTCATAAAGTTCAACACAGTCTGCCTGACAAGCCCGACGGCCGAAGGACAGACAGTAACCCGCACAGTCACCGGTGCTTCCGGCAGTCCGTGCAGGGGCGCGCGCAGGACAGAGCTTGATTTCAGGATTCTTGAATCAAAGGCGTTCTGTCATCTTAACGTGCAAAGACATTCCCTGCCGACACTGCGGAAGCTGCGTCTTTAGCGGTCGGTTTCCATTCCGGGTGACATGACTCACCCACCAATCAAAAACAAGGGTGCCGCCCCCTCTATGGACGGCGAATAATGTATCATAATAACAAGGTGATGCAACCATATTTTTTACACGACAACTTATTACGTGGAGTATTGTGTTCTCTCCGGAACAGCATCACTAAGAAGCTGTTTTGAATTGTTTGTAATGTTCTTTGAGGTGAAAAAATCTTCTTTTTCTTCCCGCTTCCTCAGTCAGACAGCACCGCTATCTTCCTTGGAATAAGCGGTCGAAACTGAAGTTTTTCACTCTCAACCCAGTGCCCGAACCGAGGGCAATCGAACTTGTTCGGATTGCCAAGGTGAGCAGCAGGGGAAGAGCTTGCTCTTAACCTTCAAACAAACAATTCAAAACAGCTTCTAAAACAGAAAACAAATGGAAACCGTAAATATCAAGAAAACAAGATCCGCAAAGGACTTCATCATCACACTTTTGTTCCTTGCCGCGGGAGTCGGACTGCTCTTCTGCTCTGACTCTATGTTCATCCTCGGATGCACTCTCATAGCGTTCGCCGTGATCCTCTTCC
>OHVB01000136.1_pt1 | contig 31229 bp, 19 predicted proteins | sample 1579331 | NCBI WGS metagenome assembly OHVB01 (sample SAMEA3882503, study PRJEB24775) | human gut metagenome | biome: human-associated habitat; feature: intestine environment; material: feces | place: Netherlands | collected 2009/2010
CCGGCAGCACGCCTCCATGGCGGACAGCAGACAGAACGATACGTGGCCCGCGCAACCGTCCCAGCCGCCAATGGCATCCCAAATCCATCCTAGATCCCACAAGCCCATTGCAGACAGCCCAAATCAGCTGGCTCATGGTATAAAGCCTTCTGCGACGCCACTCCCTGATGTCAGGAACGGTCAACTGCGCAGTATGGCTTCCACCCTGTCGGCCAGTTCCCGTTCGCACACGCCCATGGCAGACAGGATCGCTTGGCTCCGCGATGGCATGGCGGACGTCACCCGTGCGACCAATGTGGAGAAGCGACGGAACAATTCCAGGTAATCGTCCTTGTCAAGCAGATAGCCAAGATCCCCGATGGCCTGGTACACGTTCTCGTTAGCGCGCCCATCGTACCGGGCGCAATAGCAACGCTCGTCATGCGCGCACAGGTTGCGGTAGAACACCAGCCTGTTGAAGATGCCATCCAACCGCTTGATGGTGATGCGCCGTGGCTTGTCGTGCGTGTCCGCGTACAAACCGGTGAAGCTTTCGGCGACTGCCAATCGGACTGCCGGGGACTGGACTTGGAAGAACCATACCGTCTGGCCGAAGGAAAGATCGTTGGCCAGCACCCACAACGGGACCTGGCCGTTGTGGTCTTCCATGCAATGGCGGATATACGCCTTGCCGCCATAGTCGCCCCTGTTGCGCGGATTGCCGTCTAATTCAAGTATCCGCTTGAAGACCTTGTCGATCAACGCCATGGCGCTCGGACGGCACCTGGAATCATAATAGTCGGGATTGAGATACGGGTTGACCTCGTCGGGGTGCAGCCAGGTGAACTCATGCGCGCATACTGCCTTGAGCGCGGCCTCCGCCCGTGTGATGGCGGAAAACAACAGTTCACGCAACTCACGGTCGAACAGGAACAGGGCGTACAGATTATCGAAACGCGCGCCCGTCCCGTACCGGTCATCACCAGCGGTCAGGCATGCCTTTCGGTCGAGGAACAAATCCTTATAGCCATTGACGATCGGATAATAGCCCTCGCGCCTGAGCACATGATCCGCGCCGGCCTCGACGGTCATGCCACGGGATGGCCTCAGCGAACCGGACGAAGTCCGGCTTATTTCGCCTTTACAGGATAATGCCAATACCCCGCGAACGCAAACCGGCCTGACGGCGGACGATATAATGAAACCTCCATATCATCATTCCAGAGGCACACGCCGGTCCATCAAGACCACCACCAGAAAAACCCAAACGCCCACAAAGGAGAAGACGCGCGTCTCCACGAGGCCTGTATGACCCTCGCTCTTTCAAGCGTCTGCACGAACCGGGCGAAGTCGTAGATGCCGTATGTCGTACATCGATGATGTCGGGTCCCCCAAGCAGGGTGCTCATGACTCTTCACCAAGAGGCTGGAACACTTTCTCGTCGATGCCGCAGGAGCGACGCAAGCCTTCCGCTCCTTGAACTGGGCCTGGCCTCTCCGGCAAGCCTTGCTTACAATAGAACTCATTCCTCCGCAGTTCGAGAATCGAGCCAATATGCGCCGAATTTGCCACACGCTTGCAGTCCTCCTAGTATGCGTTGGACTCTTATGCACAGCAAGCGGCTTTATTTTTGACTACCTGCATCCAGAATACGTATCTAGCTTTCCTTCATACCTTTATCTTTTACGAGCGGTCCCCTTCCTCATCGCTGCTGGTGTTGTCGAAACTGTTTTTCACCTACTAAAAAGAAGAAATAAAGGTAGAAGGAACGCAAGCAATTTCCCGAACCGCTCATGAAGCATGGCCCAGGCTCCAGCGATACCCATTCGAGTTCACCCAACCCCTGGGGGACTTCTTAATCCGCCCTTACAACAGCACTCCATGCAGCCATCGGCCCAGCCCCGAACACGTCGATGTGCCACCGGCCGGTCTCAAGCCCATGAGACACTTAGGACCATGACTACCATTATCATGCGCACCTCCGAAGGTGACATCAAAATCAACCTGTTCGACGACGAAACCCCGGAAACCGTGGCCAATTTCCTCGGCCTTGCCACCGGCGAGAAGGAATGGATCGATCCGATGACCGGACAGCCTTCCCATGAGCCGTTCTACAACGGTCTAACCTTCCACCGCATCATCAAGGATTTCATGATTCAGGGTGGCTGCCCGCTGGGCAACGGCACCGGCGGCCCGGGCTACGACTTCGACGATGAAATTGTTCCTGATCTGAAGTTCGACCACCCGTACCTGCTGGCCATGGCGAACGCCGGCCTGCGTCGTGGCATGGACGGCAAGATCCACGGCACCAACGGTTCCCAGTTCTTCATCACCACCGTGCCGACCCCGTGGCTCGACGGCCACCACACCATCTTCGGCGAGGTTGCGGATGACGATTCCAAGGCAGTGGTCGACAAGCTCGAAGCCGTGAACACCGATCGCATGGACCGTCCGACCGAGCCGGTCGGCATCGTGTCCGTGGAAGTGCTCAAGTAAGCGTTTCCCGCACAGCCGTACAATATAGGAAGCCCCTCGATTGAGGGGCTTTCTTCATTTTATTTATAGAGGCGTTTGCTTGCAATCACCGGCTTATGTGATTCGTCAACATCACATTTTGCGCAGTCGCGGCTCCGCGGAATCCTTCGCGCCGGTGATACGGTACACGTCGAACACGCCTTCGATTTTACGCACGGCGGCGAGCAGGGTGTTCAGATGCTGCGGATCGGCCATTTCGAAGCTGAATTGGCTGGTGGCCACACGGTCGGTGCCGGTGGAAATCGAGCCGGAGATAATGTTCACGCCGTGGTCGGACAGCACGCGTGTCACATCGCTCAGCAGATGCGGACGGTCAAGCGCCTCGACCTGGATCTTGACCATGAACACGCCCTTGGTGCTGGTCCACTGCACATCCACCACACGTTCGGGCTGGCGTTTCTCCAGTTCGAGCATGTTCTGGCAGTCCACGCGATGCACGGACACGCCTTGGTTGCGGGTGATGAAGCCGATGATCTTGTCTCCAGGAACCGGCATGCAGCATCGGGCCAGCTTGACCCAGATGTCCCCCACGCCCTTGACGGAGATACCCAACGAGCTGGTGGTCTTCTTGGTGCGTTCCACCTGCTTGAGCGGCAACGCCTCCTGCTCGACTTCCTCATCCACCTCGTCGCTGCCCGCGTCACGGACCAGATGCGAGATGACGTTCTGCGTGGAGATCTGGCCATCACCAATCGCCACGAACACGGCTTCCGCGTTGGCAAGGTTCAACTCGTCGGCGACGCCCACCAATGCTTCCGGAGTCAGCAGCGTGGTGATTGGCAGGTTGCGCTTGCGCATGGCGCGCGTCAGCTCGTCACGGCCTTCCTCGACGGCTTCGGTACGGCGTTCCTTGCTGAACCATTGACGAATCTTGTTGCGTGCCTTCGGGCTCTTGGCGAAGCTCAGCCAATCACGCGACGGACCTGCGGATTCGGACTTGGATGTCAATATTTCAACGGTATCGCCATTCTCGAGCTTGGTATCAAGCGGCACCAATCGTCCGTTCACGCGCGCACCCATGGTACGGTGACCGACTTCGGTGTGCACCGCATAAGCGAAATCAATCGGAGTGGCTTCGGCGGGAAGCGAGACGATCTTGCCTTTCGGCGTGAACACGTAGACCTCTGCCGCGCCCAAATCCTCTTTGAGGGAGCCAAGGAATTCGTCGGAATCCGGCGTTTCGCTCGTCCAGTCGGCAAGTTGCTGAATCCATTTGAGGTTGTCGGCCTCGCTCAGCTCCTGGTTTTCGCCACGCTTGCGGTCGGACTTGTCAGGCGAGCTCAACGCGCGTCCGGCTTGGCCGTTCTCCTTGTACTTCCAATGCGCAGCGATGCCGAATTCCGCGCGGCGGTGCATGTCCCACGTGCGGATCTGAATCTCCACCGGCTTGCCGCCGGGACCGACCACCGTGGTGTGCAGGCTCTGGTACATGTTGAGCTTCGGCATGGCGATATAGTCTTTGAAACGGCCGGGAACAGGGTTCCACCGCGCATGCACGGCACCCAACGCCGCATAGCAGTCCTGAATCGTGTCGACGATGATACGCACGCCCACCAAATCATAAATGTTGGCGAAATCGTGCCCGCGCACGATCATCTTCTGGTAAATGGAGAAGTAGTCCTTCGGGCGGCCCGTCACATAGGCTTTGATGTGCTGTTCGTCGAGATCCTCATTGATTTCGGCGAGAATCTGCTTCAGGTACACGTCGCGTTGTCCGGCGCGACGGGCCACCAATACCACAATCTCGTTGTAGATCTTCGGATACAGAACCTTGAAGCTGAGTTCTTCCAACTCGGTTTTGATGGCGTTCATGCCAAGACGGTTGGCGAGCGGCGCATACACATCCAGCGTTTCACGTGCCTTTTTCTGCGCGTTCGACTGCTTGACGTAACGCCATGTACGGGCGTTGTGCACACGGTCGGCGAGCTTGACCACCAGCACGCGCACGTCGCGGCTCATCGCCACCACCATTTTGCGGATGGTCTCGGCCTGGGCGGAATCGCCGTATTCCATTTTGGAAAGCTTCGTGACGCCGTCCACCAGGCCGGTCACCGTGTCGCCGAATTCGGCGCGGCATTCGTCGAGCGTGTAGTCAGTGTCCTCCACCGTGTCGTGCAGAAGGCCCGCTGCCACAACCAGCGGCCCCATGCCAAGATCGGCGAGGATCTGCGCCACTGCAAGCGGATGGATGATGTACGGCTCGCCGGATTTACGCCGTTGCGACGAATGCTGGTTGACGGCGCGCCGGTAGGCTCTCGCGAGAATGCTCATGTCCTCGTCGGGATGGTGGTATTCGCACATCTTGAGGATTGGTTCAAGCGGGTCAAGCGGATTCGTGCTGATCTCGCAGCCCAACATTCTGGCCGAACGAACCTCATGATCCATGTCGCTCATTTCGCTCCTCCTCGCTTGGAATGTACCCTATAGTACCCGCGCATCACCATATGACGGATGTATCCGGCCGCGTGTTGCACGGCCGGATACATCCTCGGTCTTTGTGTATTGCAGTCCCGTCAGGACGCAACGCCGGTTGATCCGAAGCCACGTTCCGCGCGGTCGGATCCGGGCAGGGTCTGCGCCTCGATGAATTTTGCCTCGACGTAGCGTTGGATGACCAGCTGTGCGATGCGGTCGCCCGGATAGAACGTCACGGCGCGTTCCGGATCGAGGTTGATCAACGGCACCTTGATTTCGCCACGGTATCCAGCGTCGATGGTTCCCGGCGCGTTAAGCACCGTGACGCCCTGCTTGACGGCGAGTCCCGAACGCGGATGCACCAGCGCCACATAGCCGGCAGGCAATGCGATTGCCACTCCCGTGGGCACCAGCGCCCGCTGGAACGGCTTCAACGTCACTTCTTCAGTGGTGCGCAAATCGGCACCGGCGTCTCCGGCATGGGCGTAATGCAGCTGAGCCGGCTGCCCGGGATCCAGCGACTTTACCAGAACCTCGACGTTTTCCGGCTCGTTGTATGCCTCGTCGAACGCCATCAGGCCGCACACTCCTTGCATACCGGCTGTCCGTCGTCGGTAGTGTAGGCAAGCTGGCTGCGATGCTTCACCAGGAAGCATTCGGAGCAGATGAACTCGTCGCCCTGCATCGGAATGACGGTCACCGAAGCGTCCTCATTGCTCAAATCGGCGCCCGGCAGCTCGTAGTCTTCGGCAATGGCGTTCTCGTCATCGTCCATATCGTTGGAATTGTTCTGAGAACCCTTGCTCAAAGCCTGGAGCGACTCCTCGTCCTCGTCTTTGTTGCGCGGGGAATCATAATCCTGTGCCATCGAGATTCCTTTCGTCATCTATGGTGCTTATGCGCCATAGAATACATGACTTTTCCCCCGCTAGGATACACGAATTGAAATACTCGTAAAATCCGACACGTGGGGCACAATAGAATTAATAGAAAAATCTAAGGGAAAGTGGTGTGTTGTGCCTGAGAATGCGCTCGAAGATGCACGGTTCGATCATGTGAGTGAAACCGGTGAGCTCGTCTTTGTTTCAGGTGCCGGCAAATTCGCCGTCAAGGTCGATGAAGCGCTTGAAAGAGCCATTTTGGAGGCAAAGCAGATTCGCACCGAAACCCAAGAGGAGCGTCAGCAGCAAGCGCCTTCCACGCTGCCGATCTCCCAAATCCAATCCTTGATTCGAGCCGGAGCCAATCCGACCCGCGTGGCGGAGCGATATTCGTTGAGCGAAGCGCTTGTTCGGCGTTTCTCGGCGGCGGTGGAAACCGAAAAGCAATATGCGATCGAACAGTTCCTGGCGGTTCCCGCGCCGAAGGAAAGCCGTGTGCGCACGCTTTCCGAACTGATCGAACGCACTTTCGCCGCAGCCCACGTACGGTTGGAGGATGTGCGGTGGAAGGCCACCAGACGCGGTTTGGAACCGTGGAAGATTACCGCGGAGTTCGATTCCGCAGGTCATGCCGCCCGTGCGGAATGGTCTTGGAACATGCATGACAACGCGGTCAACTGTCTGAACGCAACGGCACGCAAGCTCATCGGCGAGCAAGACACGCCTACGGAAGGACACGCCGAGAAGCAGGTCGACCAGAATTTTCTCGCATCATTGAATTTGCCGGGCGATTCCGCACGTTCCGCACGTATCGAACAGACGGTGTCCGCTTGGAATGCTCCGGAACCGGTTGCACCACAAGCCACGAATATCAAGACCACCGTTGAGACTCAGTCATCGGCGACCGTTCCGCTGCCGAACCGTCCGGAAATCGCGACGACGCAGTCCCCCGCCCCTTCAACGACGGAACCTGCCCAAAACTCGCAAAACACGCAATCCGCCGGCGAGCAGCAGTCCGATAAGTCCAAGACGGCATCATCCGATCCTCATAGTCAGAGCACCACCAAATCGAAGCGCCGTGCAGGACGCTCCGCAGTGCCGAGTTGGGATGAAATTCTGTTCGGTGACTGATTAACGTTCCCTAACATCCCACGGCAACATCCGTTCAGACGTTCAGATCATTCAATCAAGCCACGTCAATCAGGCATGGAATATCAGATTCCATGTAGGTCAGCGACCCGTGCACGCTGGGCAGATGCATCGCCTTCTCCGCCTGTGTGCGGGAATCGACAATGGTGGTAGAGCCCGCAGCGGAGACGACCACATCGCCGATCATCGACTTGACGCGTTCATCGACTGGTCCGTAGACGCCTTCCTCGATTGCCTGCCGGCGGGTGCGCACCTGGGCGCGCTCCCCCAGCACGTCACGCCAACGAGCGGCGATGTCCTCCGGATTCTCGCCATCCTCGCCATAAAGCATGACACAGCGTGGTTCGCCGCCGACATTCGCGACGCCCCACATCAGCTGGGGTTCGGACGCTATGTCGATGCAGGCTTCCGGGTCGGCGGTTATCATGCCATGATCCGCCACGATGACGATCAGCGTGTTCTTCGGCACACTTCGACGCAGCAAAGACAACTGGGCGTCGATACGCTCATATGTGCCGATCCACTTGTCGGAGTCCCAGCCGTAATTGTGTCCGATCTTGTCCGCGTCGCGCAGGTACACGTATGTCAGTCCGGGCGTGTTCGCCGCTTTCGCCGCGGTCATGATACGTCGGCGTGGATCGTCATTGGAGATGTAGTCGCTGCCACGTAACGCCGCCTGAGTCAACGCGGAGAACGCGAATTTCGGCAGTCCCGAACTGGTGACGCGAACGTCCTGTTCCGCCAATCGTTCGAATATGGTCGGCTGCTGTTGCAGTTTCAGCGGTGCGGGCGCGTTTTTGAAAGAGATGAGCTGGCAGATTTCGCCATTGTCGGGATTGAGCTGCGTATATCCCGTCATGCCGGTTAATCCGGGGCATGTGCCGGTGCCGAACGTGGACATTGCGGCCACGGTGGTGCTGGGCATGCATGTGGCGATTGGCCGCTGGTTAACGCCATCCGCCATCAGCGACCGTAGATAGGGTGAATGCCCCAATCTCATATTGATGTTCCAATATCCGAGACCGTCCACCAGGACCACGACTGCCGAACGCGCGTCCGGCAGGCCAAGTGCCTCTTGGAGTCGTTTCGGATCGGCATGGATGGCCGTTGGAATCGGATGCCCGATGGCGCTGGAAATGGCGGGAAGTACCGAGGATAGGTGGAGAGCACCGCCGCGGCCGCCCTCATCCGGCAGTTCGTCGCCATATCGTGCCGGACTGGTCATGGCTAGCAGCTGGTCGATTTCGGGCACTTCAACACTCATGGTTCCCATTCAAGCACCGCGGCAGTACCAGCTGGTAATATTGCTAGGTTGATTACCATAACCTTTCCGTGAGGAGAACCACCGCATGGTGTCGCACCGCAAACCGGCAAAACCAGCCTTTGACCCGCGTACGGTCAAGGAGAACATCGTCGAAACGCCGTTGAACGAGGAAATGAGCAAGTCGTTCCTCGAATACGCGTATTCGGTGATTTACGCCCGAGCGCTGCCTGATGCCAGGGACGGTCTCAAGCCGGTGCAACGACGCATCATCTATCAGATGGGTCAGATGAGCCTCAATCCGGACCGGCCGTATATGAAGTCGGCGCGTGTGGTTGGCGAAGTGATGGGCAAGCTCCATCCGCATGGCGATTCCGCGATTTACGAGGCGATGGTACGTTTGGCGCAGCCGTTCGCGATGCGGCTGCCATTGGTGGACGGTCACGGCAATTTCGGTTCTCTCGATGATGGTCCTGCTGCTTCTCGTTATACCGAGGCTCGTATGGCGCCGGCCGCGTTGGGCATGAATGCCGATATCGCCGAAAATACCGTCGATTTCACGCCGAATTACGATAACAAGCTTCAGGAGCCGACTGTGCTGCCTGCCGCGATTCCGAACCTGCTGGTCAATGGTGGTTCCGGCATTGCCGTCGGCATGGCCACGAATATGGCCACGCACAATCTTGGCGAGGTGGTGGCTGCGGCCAAGCATCTTATGCGCCATCCCGACGCGACGTTAGAGGAGTTGATGCGCTACGTGCCGGGTCCGGATTGGCCGGGCGGCGGCGTGATTGTGGGCCGCAAGGGCATCCGCGAGGCGTACGAGACGGGTCGTGGCGCGTTGACCACGCGTTCCGTGACGCATATCGAAAACGTGACGGCTCGCAAAAAGGCCATCGTCGTGACGGAACTGCCGTTCATGGTGGGTCCGGAACGTGTGTTGGAACGTATTTCCGAAGGTGTGAAGAACCGTAAGCTGGACGGCATTTCCGGTGCCATCGATCTGACTGACCGGCATAACGGCACGCGCCTCGTCATCGAAATCAAAACCGGGTTCGATCCGAACGCGGTGTTGGCGCAGCTGTTCAAGCACACGCCGTTGCAGGACAATTTCACCATCAACAATGTGGCGTTGGTCAATGGCCGTCCGCACACCATGGGATTGAAGGAAATGCTTCAGGTGTGGGTGGACCATCGTCGTGTGGTGATCCGCCGACGCAGTGAATTCCGCAGGAAGAAGGCGCTTGAGCGGCTGCACTTGGTGGAGGGCTTGCTGCTCGCCATGGTGGACATCGATGAAGTCATTCAGGTGATTCGCTCTTCTGATGATGCCGAGGCCGCGAAAACAAAGCTTATCGCCGTATTCGATCTGGACGAGATTCAGGCACAGTACATTCTTGACTTGCGGCTGCGCCGTCTGACCAAGATGAGTCGTATCGAGCTTGAGGCGGAACGCGACGATCTGAAGCGGCGTATCGAAGAGCTTGAACGCATTCTTGCTTCCGATGAGGCGCTTGACGGCGTGGTCATTGACGAAATGGATGACGCCGTGGCCAAATACGGCACTCCCCGGCGCACGGTGCTGCTGGATGAGGATGAGGAAGGCAATTTGACGCCTGTTGTGGCGCATGGCGATGATGGCGTCTCTGCAAACGCGATGGCTGCCGCGCGCGCCGCCGCGACCGTATCCTCCGCAGCAGCCGATGTCGCCGCAGCCGCAAAGGCCGCAAAGAAGGCCGGCGATGAGAATGCCACCGCATCGGCTCTGCAGATTGATGACGAGCCGTGCGCGGTGATGCTGTCCGCCACGGGCCTGATCGCACGCACTTCCGAGGATGCGGTGGAACGTTGGGAGAATCGTTCGGCTTCCGACGGACGCGCCAAGGATGATCAGATCGTTTCGATGTTCCGCACGTCCACACGTTCCTCATACGGCTTGGTTACTTCAGCGGGTCGTCTGGTGCTGGCCCATGTGGTCGAATTGCCGAAGGTTTCCGCGGATGGGCCGCTCAGTGTCACGGGTGGTGTGAAGGCCGAGGAACTGCTGGGCATGACGGAGAACACCGATCCGATCCGCGGCGAACGGGTGATTGCTGCGATTGATATGCCGTCCACGGATGACGGCGGTCAGCTTGTTCCTTTGGCGTTGGGCACCCACAACGGCGTGGTCAAGCGTTGGAACCGTGAATCTCCGACCACAATGGATTCGTGGAGCGTCATCGATTTGAAGGATGATGACGAAGTGCTTGCCGCTGCCGAAGCCCGTGATGAGGATCGTCTGGTGTTTGTGTCCACCGATTCCTCGTTGTTGACGTTCGAAGCGAAGAATGTGCGTCCGCAGGGCCGTACCGCTGGCGGCATGGCGGGCATTCGTCTGGCTGAGGGGTGTTCGGTGGCCGCGTTCGCGGTGGTGCCTGACGGCAAGGTGACATGGAATTACGAAGAAGGCGAGAATGGACTGTTCTCTGCTTCCGGAGCCGTGGTGTTGACGGTTGCCGGCGATTCCGAAGCGTTGCCTGGCACTGAAAACGGTGCCGCGAAGGTCACGCCGTTGGAGATGTATCCGACGAAGGGCCGTGGTACGGGTGGCGTGCGTTCGCAGCGATTCCTCAAGGGGCAGGATACGTTGATTCTCGCGTTCGTGGGCGCGTATCCGTTGCATGCTTCCACGCAAAGTGGCGCTCCTGTGGAATTGCCGAAGCCTGATATGCGACGCGATGGTTCCGGTACGGATCTGTCGGCGCCGATTGCGGTGGTCGGCTGATTCGACGAAATCGATTGGCGGGGCTCTGGACTGGTTCTTCTTCCGGTTCAGGGCCTTCCCGTTTTGCGCACTTGGGCCGCCAGATTGAATGAGCAGGCTGGGTGAAAGTGCCTCCGGCTGGGTTCAGCCATATAGCTTCATGCCTTGTGGGCTGTCCACGAACCCGGCAGCATGCAGCAAACGTCTGTATTCGTTGCGTTCCTTCAATGATTCACCGTTCATTTCGGCGAAGCTGACGCTGCCCTTGGACTGATGCTGCAATGCATAGGCAAGTTCCGTACATGCCGGCTGCAATATTCGCTCGTCATCGGTGAAGCTGACGATTCTGTGGCTTTTCGGCACGGCAAACAGCACCGGCATGCCGTGGTCGAGCACGATGACCGATTCCGCTCTGCGCGCCGGTTTCATATGGTGTTGTTCGGGCCATGTGATCGCGGAGCCTGTCAGGTTGGCCGGGTCGGTCACGTCGAGCGCCACGCAGGATTGGCTGCGCGCCTCGTCGTCGCCGCGCAAGGCGTCCACTGTGTCACGTCCGGCGAATTGGACCGCTCCGAATCCTTTGACGAACATGCCTCTGACCAGATTGCCGTGTTCCTCCATACGTTTGAGTACCGGGTATAGTCCGGAGAATCCGCCTGCGACCTGCTCCTTGTCGATTAGCGGAGCGGCGATCACGCCATATCGGTCGAGCAGCGATTCGATCAATGCGATGTCGTATTCCTCGATGCCGGCTGTTGGTTTGCCGGCGGTATCGTCCGTTTGATCCGGTATCGCCATTGGACTGGTCCGGGACGAGTCGACCGCGGACCATAATCCACCGAGCGTCGCCGGTGTCGAGGCGTGGATCCGTACGCGTCTGCGTGCGGCAGTGCGTGGCGCGCGCACTGAAACCGTGCCTTGAGTCAAGGCCCGAACGGGAGCGAATGAACTGTTCGTCACTTTGCCTTGCCATACCAAGGACCACAAGGCTTCCTCGAACTGGCTTTCGCCCCATGCGGGAAGGATGATTTCCCCTGTTTCAGGATTCACGTTGACTTCCGCATGTTCCTGCCAGATGGCTTTGGCGGCTGTGGAAAGCTGCCGCGCATGGAAGGCTCCCCCATTCGATAATACGGCAAGTATCGTCTCCGGCACGGTCATGGTTCCGGCACTATAGGCATTGTTCTGCGATTGTTCGCCGGGTTTCGTCAGCAGCCGTGAATCAGCTGGATGGAATGCGATGCCGCCGGCTTCCTTGGCGTTGGAACCATTGATTTTGGAGCCGACCCATACCACGTCTCCGGATGCGAGCAATTCGTCCAACATACTCGGTTGGTAGTCGCGAACGCGTGCGGGGAAGACCGAGGATTCCCAAACGGAGGCGTTGAGGTATATGCCTTCAAGCTGTTCGATCACACGCATCAGCCCGTCGACGCTTTCATATCGGGCGCCACCCACAGGTCCGACACCTTGTCTGTCCAACAGGAACGCCTGATAGACGGCCGGTTCCACCGGCTTGATGGCTTTGCGTGCCTTGGCAAGCGAAAGCGCGCGGATACGCCGAAACACGTCTTTGTGGAGCCATTGCTGGGGCGTTTGCCGAGGTGACCGTTCCGATGCTGAATCATCGGAACCATTGGCGTCCGCTCCGGCCGCATCATCGACGAAATGGCCTTTCAGCAGTTCGCCTTTGGCATGTAATTCATCCAACATGCGTACGCCTTGGACAGCGTCCAATCCCAGTTCGGCGATCATCTGATCCGCGGTGAATGGGCCATGCGTTTTGACATATCGCGCCACACGGCCGGCAATGTCGGTCTCGTCCAAATCGTTCCAGAACGTCCGTCCGGCAAGCTCCTTCCCAACCTGCGCGATGACGTCGGCATCCAACAGCGAAGCCATGTCCGTGGCTCCCAGAAGACGTTCCAGCACTTCCGGGTCCATGGACAGCAGTTGCGTGCTGCGTTCGGCTTGCGGCACGTCGTATTGGTACATGACCGCGCCCACGTATCCGAACAGCATGTTTTCCGCGAACGGCGACGGCGTTTCCGTGACGGTCTCGCTCAAAGAGATGACGCCGGAGCGTAATCCGGACATCACATGTTTCAGCGCGGGCAGATCGTACACGTCCTGTAGGCATTCGCGTGCGGTTTCCAACAGCAACGGGAAGTTCTTCCGAGTTCGGGCGGCGTTGAGCAGTTGCGCCGCGCGCAGCCGCTGCTGCCATAAGGGGACGCGTCTGCCGGGGTTGGCGCGTGGCAGGAACAGCGATCGCGCCGCGCATTCTCGGAATCGTGCGGCATACAGCACGCTTTCGCCGACTTGCGTTTCGATGATGCGTTGCAGCTCTTCCGTGTCGAACAGCAGCAGCTCGCGGATCGGCAGGTTGCCGTCGCCGTCCGGGAGGCGGATGATGATGCCGTCGTCGGCCGCGTATACCTGCCCATCGAACCCGTATCGTTGTTTGATACGTGTGGTGATGGCCATGGCCCATGGTTCGTGCACGCGTCTGCCGTATGGCGAGTGGACGATCACACGCCAATCGCCTTCTTCATCCTGGCAGCGTTCGACGACCAGCTCACGGTCGTTGGGAATCGTTCCCGTGGCGGCGCGCTGTTCGGCAAGCAGGTCGGCAAGATTGCCGATGGCGTTGTCGTCCAATCCGTCACGACGTAGACGTGCGATTGTTGTCGTGTCGAATCGGCTGGTTTTGTCTCCTGCGATGCCGTCCGAGACTTCCGCGCGTAGTCCTTGCGCCATATCGCGTATGAATCGGCCTTGGGACCGTCCGAATGCCGCGTCCCGCCCGTCGCCTTCGCCATGCCAGAACGGCAGTCGGGCGGTACGCCCTGGAGCAGGAACCACCACCACACGGTCCCGGGTGATTTCCTGGATCTGCCAGGTCGATGTGCCGAGGGTGATGACGTCTCCAACCCGGGATTCGTACACCATTTCCTCATCCAGCTCCCCCACTTTGCGTGGGCCCGGTCCGGAGCCTTCTTCGGGAAGCACCACGGTGTAGGTTCCTCGGTCGGGTATGGTGCCTCCGCTGGTCACGGCCAGTCGTTGAGCGCCAGGGCGCGCGGAGATGAGACCCGCCTCTTCGTTGTATTGCAATGGAGGTCGGAAGGCGGAGAAATCCTCGCCGTTGTAGGCACCGGTCATCATGCCCATCACAGCATCGAACATGGTTCTGTCGAGATCTTCGAATGGCGCGGCCTTGCGCACGGTCACGTACCAGTCGTCTGGTTTCAGATCATCCATCGCCGCGGCGGCGACGGTTTGCTGGGCAAGCACGTCCAAGGGGTTGCATGGAATGGTCAGTGTTTCGATGTCTCCGGAGCGCATGCATTCGATGCTTGCGGCCGTGCCGATGATTTGCTCTCGTGTAATCGGGTAGAACAGTGCATGCGAGACTCCCCCGACCTTGTGGTCGGCGCGCCCCACCCGCTGCAATCCCGAGGACACGGACAATGGCGGTGCGATCTGGATGACCAGATCCACCGACCCCATGTCGATACCGAGTTCAAGGCTCGACGTGGCGACCACGCAACGCAATTGGCCGCGTTTGAGCTGCTCTTCGATCTGTTTGCGCCGGTCTTTGGAAACGGAACCATGATGCGCCATGGCGATCGCGTCGGCGTCCGCATGCGAGGAGACCAGCATGGTGGTGGATCCGACCACGGAATCGTAGTGTTTGGCGAAGCCTTCACAGCCTTCCGGGGAGCCCAGATCCGGATACGGCTGGGTGGAATCACTGGCTGTGGACTCCGGCTGGGATGCGTTGTCCGACACACTCAAGTCCGTTCGGCCAAGCCTACGGTCGGACAGCGCATCCCGCCCTGCGTCCGCTTTGACGGCGGTTTCAGACCCAGTTTTCCGGGATGTGCGCAATTGCGCATACAGGTCGTTGAGCCGTGCGGTGAGTTTTTCCGCAAGGCCACGGGAGTTGACGAACACGAGGGTGGTGTGGTGTTTCAGCACTTCGTCAAGCACGCTGCGTTCGATGGCCGGCCATACCGAACCTCCGGTCGAAACCCGTGAGGTATGTTCATCTCCCCCGACCGAAGTCAGTCCTTTACGTTCCGCCAATGCCTCCATGGCAGGACCCACCCCGGAAATATGCGTGGTATGGCGGTTCGGAAGTTTCACGGCGCCTGCCCTCCGCCCTGCGTCGTCGGAGACGGGATCGCGCATGGCCGAAAGCGGTTCCACCACTTTCAGATCCATGTCGGGGTGCGATTCGGGTCTGATGACGCGTACCGGCCGCGTGCCGCCAAGGAAACGTGCGGCTTCGGCCGGCGGTTCCACAGTGGCGGAAAGCCCGATGCGTTGGACAGACCGGCCGGCAAGGCTTTCCAATCGTTCCAAGCTCAGCGCCAGGTGCGCGCCACGTTTGGAGCCCGCGATGGCGTGCACTTCATCCACGATAACGGTATCAACGGCGGAAAGTATCCGTCGCGCCTTGGAGGTGAGCAGCAGGAACAGCGATTCTGGCGTGGTTACGAGGATATCCGGCGGATGGCTGACGATTCTGCGCCGTTCCTGCGGCGTGGTGTCGCCGCTTCGTATGCCCACGCTGACTTTCGGCGATGGCAATCCCATCGCCTCGCACTGTCCGGCGATGCCAGCCAATGGCGCTTGGAGGTTCTTGGCCACATCCACGCCCAGAGCCTTCAATGGCGAAATATACAGGACCTTGACGCCGCGGACGGGTTTACGTTTCTTGGCATTGCAATCGGATTCAGCCGTGCCGTCCCCACCGCCGGACGTCCGCAATAAGTCATCGCCCTCCTTCGTCATCAGACGGTCGATTGCGGAAAGGAAGGCGCACAATGTCTTGCCGGAGCCGGTGGGCGCCACCACCAACACGTTCTCGCCGGAGCGGATGGCCGGCCATGCCAAACGTTGCGCCTCCGTCGGAGCATTGAACGCATGCTTGAACCAGGCATTGGTAGCCTCCGAGAACAAGTCCATGCATTCGTACATACGTTCGATTATGGCATCGCCTTCAGACATCATCCACAACCGGCGGAAAGCTCGTCATCCACCGTCGTCGGCTCATTCGAGCACACCGCCCGGCTGACACATTCGAGCGTCTCACATATGGCGTCGTCAGGCGGCCGCACGGTCGCCGCACTTGCGGCGCAAAGTCTCATGCATGGCGACCATCAGCGCCAGGAACACCACCAGATAGAACGGGAACAGGTTGACCGAAACATGTTGCGCGATCAGCCCGAACAGCGGCGGCATGCACATCGATCCCACATAGGCGCAAGCCATCTGCATGCCGACGATGGCCTGCGATTTGTCCTCGCCGAAATAAGCAGGAGTGGAATGGATGACGCACGGATAGATCGGCGCGCAGCCCAAACCGATGACCATTAGTCCCGCGATGGTGCCGATATTGTGCGGCAACGGCAGGAGCATGATGACGATGCCGGTCAGCACCAACGCCTGGCCAAGACGAATCATGGCCGGATCGTTCAGTTTCATGGTCAGGAAACCGCTGGCGAGACGTCCGACGGTGATGCCGATGCAAAACAGGCTTCCCCACATGGCCGCCGTGGTCTTGTCGATGCCCTTGCCAAGCGCCATATAGCTGCTGGCCCACAACATGGCGGTCGATTCGAGCGCGGAATAGCAGAAGAACATCACGAGGATCTCGCGGGCGCCACGGATGGCGAGCACACCGCGAATACCAAGCGGCTTGCGCCGGTCAGCCGTTTCCCCTTCCGATTGCTCGGACTGCGCGGATTGCACGGAAGAGGTTTCACTCGTCCGCTGCGGTTCGACGGTCTTACGCGCCTTCCACAACGGCAGGCTCAGCACCAGCACCGCGGTGAGCACGACCTGCAGAATGGAGATGGTCCGGTAGCCCCACGCCCAACCATGGCCGGCACCCAATGCGCTTGCCATGATGTACGGGCCAAGCAGAGTGCCCAAGCCCCACATGGCGTGCAGCCAGCTCATGTGACGGCTTTCGTAGTGGATTGCCACATAGTTGTTGAGCGCCGCATCGACGCCGCCCGCGCCCAAGCCGTACGGAATGGCGAAGAGCAGCAGCATCCAGTAATTCGGCGAGATGGAGAAGCCGAACAATGCGAACGCCGTCAACGCAACGGACACTGCCGTGACCTTGCCTGCACCGAACCGCAAGGTCATGCGGTCGGATAGCAGCGCGGACACGATGGTGCCGGCGGAAATCGTCATGGAAATGCCACCCGCCCAGGAAATCGGCGCATGCAGGTCGCCGCTCATCGTCGGCCATGCGGCGCCGAGCACCGCGTCCGGCAGACCCAGACTGATGAAGGCGATGTAAATCACGGCGAGCAGCAAATTGGCCACAGTCAGCTCCTTGTATGTTTTATGTTTGCGGCAATAAAATCACGAAAATACTCCGCTATTTTATCCAAAGTTACCTACCAAACGGTATTTTGTATCTTGCACTATCGACCGACGTTTTTGCATTATCGTGCATACACGAAAAGCGGGTCTCCGCCGTAACGCAAGGCCCGCCAATCGCAATCGCCATGCAATATCAGGTGTCGATCTTGGAACGGTCGAAATCGTCGGCGTTCTCCACGATGAACGCCTTGCGCGGCGGCACGTCATCACCCATGAGCAGGCTGAAGATGTGGCTGGCCTGTTCGGCGTCCTCCATGCGGATACGGCGCAGCATGCGGGTGCGCGGATCCATGGTGGTATCGGCCAGCTGGTCGGCGTCCATCTCACCCAAACCCTTGTAACGCTGGATGTCCTCGTTGTAGCCGATGTGCTTTTTATCAAGCTCGGCGAGTTTGCCTGCCAACTCATCATCGGAATACGTGTAGATGTACTCGCCCTTATGCGTACCCGTCAACGCGATACGATGCAGCGGCGGCACTGCGGCATACACATGACCGTATTCGATAAGCGGCCGCATGTACCGGTAGAACAGCGTCAGCAGCAGGATGCGGATGTGCGCGCCGTCGACATCGGCATCGGTCATCATGATGATCTTGTTGTATCGGGCCTGTTCGATGTCGAAGCTTGCGCCGGATCCTGCGCCGACCACCTGGATGATGGCTGCGCATTCCTTGTTGGACAGCATCTGCGCGAGCGATGCCTTCTGCACGTTGAGGATTTTGCCTCGAATCGGCAGCAACGCTTGGAAACCGGAATTACGGGCGGCCTTGGCTGTGCCCAATGCGGAATCACCCTCGACGATGAACAGTTCGGCCACATCGTCATTGCCGGGCTGGCAGTCGGACAGTTTCGGCGGCATGGACGCGGATTCAAGCGCGTTCTTACGGCGTGTGACTTCCTTGGTCTTGCGCGCCTGCACGCGGGCATGCATTTCGCCGACGATTTTCTCCAGCACGCGGCCGGACTGTTCCTTGTAACCGCGTTTGGAGCCGGTAATCATCTCACCGAACTGCTTATCGGTCATTCTGGAGACGATCGGCTTGACTTGCGCGGTGCCGAGCACGTCCTTGGTCTGGCCTTGGAACTGCGGTTCGGCGATGCGGACGGTGACAACGGCCACCAGACCGGCGAGAATGTCGTCACGTTCCACCTTCATATGGGAATCCTTGAGATTCACCTTGAGTTTGCGCGCGTTGTCCTCGATGGCCTTGCGCACCTGCTTGGTGATGCCTTGGAGGAAGCCGTCCACGTGCATGCCGCCGCCGGGCGTCTCCACCACGTTGACGAAGCTGCGCATGGTGGTGTCGTAGCCGTTGGTCCATCGCATGGCGATATCGACTGCGCAATCACGCGTCACCTTCTGCGCATGCAGTTCACCATCGTCTCCGACCGCCTGCGTTTCTTCAACATACGTGTCCTCGCCGGCGATGCGCCAAATATCGGAGACCGCTTCGCCTTTGGACAGGAAGTCGACGAAATCCTTCACGCCTCCGGTATGGCAGAATTCTTCGACGCGCGCATGCGGATATTTCGGCTGCACGGGCTGGGAAACGGTTTCCTGCGATTGCGTGGCAGCATCGTTTTCTTGCGATTCGGCTGACTCATCAGCTTCGGCTGAATCCTCCTGCAGTATGTCGGCAGAGGTTCCGATATCATCCGTTTCAGCGGACGTGTTCTCTTCCGTCACCTGTTCGATGACATTGTCATCGACTTCCAGCATTTCGTCAATGGACTCGTCGCCGGTTTCGGGAATGTTCTCGTCGATGACGGTGATTTTCAGCCCTGGCACCAGGAAACTGGTCTGCCGTACACGGTCGATGAGCTGGTCATAGCTGAATTCAGCGGTGTCGTTGAAAATCTCCGGATCCGCCCAATAGCGGATGCGGGTACCCGTGGTCTTCGGACTGACTTTGCCGATGATCTCAAGTTCGGTGGGACGATTCTTGCGCGTCTTCTTGAATGGCGAATCGGGAGACGGGTGTTCCGGATCAACGTCGGAATACACTCCGGGGTGGCCCTGATGGAAAGCCATGTGGTGGGTTTTGCCGTCACGATCCACTTCCACGTCGAGACGGGAGCTCAATGCGTTCACAACGGATGAGCCGACACCATGCAGACCGCCGGAAGCGCCATACGAGGAATTGCCGAATTTGGCGCCGGCATGCAGCTTGGTCAGCACCACTTCCACGCCGGTGAGCTTGGTTTTCGGCTCCACGTCCACCGGAATGCCTCGGCCATTGTCCGCCACTTCAACGGAACCATCGTCATGCAAGGTCACGATGATGTGGTTGCAGGCTCCCGCAAGAGCCTCATCGACGGCATTGTCGATGATCTCCCACAGGCAGTGCATCAGGCCCTGGCTGTCGGTCGTGCCGATGTACATGCCCGGACGTTTGCGCACCGCATCCAAGCCTTCGAGCACGGTAAGACTCTCAGCACCGTAATTATCCTTAGCCATGTTCCCTTTCAATTGTCGCCTTACAAGACATGAAGTCGAGAAACCCTGCGTTCATGCCGGTTTCTCGACTTCATTTACTCGCGTCTGATTACTATCACTGGTCCAGGAAGTCGCGCAGCGTCTGCGAACGGGACGGATGGCGCAGCTTGGACATGGTCTTCGATTCGATTTGGCGGATACGTTCGCGCGTCACGCCATACACACGTCCGATATCATCCAGCGTCTTCGGCTGGCCGTCCTCCAAACCGTAGCGCATCTTGATGACGCCAGCTTCACGCGGAGACAGCGTTTCAAGCACCTGCTTGAACTGCTCCTGCAACAGCGAGAAGGCGACGGCATCGGACGGTGCGATGGCGTCGGTGTCTTCGATCAGATCACCGAACTCGGAATCGCCATCCTCGCCCAGCGGCGTGTGCAGGGAAATCGGCTCACGCCCGTACTTCTGCACTTCCTGCACCTTCTCGACCGGCATGTCGAGCTCGCGGGCCAGTTCGTCCGGCGTAGGTTCGCGGCCGAGGTCCTGAAGCATCTGGCGCTGCACGCGGGACAGCTTGTTGATGACTTCCACCATATGCACAGGCACACGAATGGTGCGGGCCTGATCAGCCATGGCACGGGTGATGGCCTGGCGAATCCACCATGTGGCGTACGTGGAGAACTTGAAGCCCTTCTTCCAGTCGAACTTCTCTACGGCACGAATCAGACCAAGATTGCCTTCCTGAATCAAATCGAGGAACAGCATGCCACGGCCCGTATAGCGCTTGGCAAGAGAGACCACGAGTCGAAGGTTGGCTTCCAGCAGATGGTCCTTGGCGCGCTTGCCGTCGTTCGCGGCCCACTTCAGTTCACGCCGGCGCTTGAAATCCATCTTGTCGGATTCCGTGTCCAGCAGATGTTGGGCGTACAGACCGGCCTCGATGCGTTCGGACAGGTCGACTTCCTGTTCGGCGTTCAGCAGGTTCACTCGGCCGATCTGCTTCAGGTAATCCTTGACCGGATCTGCGGTGGCGCCGGCTGCGATCACACGACGCTTCGGATTGCCGGACGGCGTCAGATTGTCGTCGTCATCATCGTCACGCACCACGAAAGCGCCTTTTTCCTTGGGCTCTTCCGGCTTTTTGCGCTTGTCTTCGTCATCGTCTTCCAGTTCGGAATCGTCATCCTCGTCGATATTGTCCTCGTCGAGGTCGTCATCCTCCCCTTCGTCGTCCACGTCATCAAGGTCATCGTCGAAATCATCAAGATCGGCATCCTCGACGGGATCGTCTTCAGGAGCGTCCTGCTCGATCAGGTTCTCTTCTTCTTCCGCTTTCTTGCTTTTCTTGGCGGCGGAGGTCTTCTTCGCGGCCGTCTTGCGCGACGTCTTCGTAGCGGTCTTTGAGGACTCGCTCTTCTTGGCAGCAGGCTTGCGCGTGGAGGCCTTTTTTCCGGAGGTGGTCTTTTCGGTCAGATCAGTCTGTTCCGTATTTACCGTCGTTTCCTTGGTGGCCAAACTTATCCTCCTATTGATCCCGCCGGAAGCGTATACCATATGGACCCACTTCTGGCAAGGGCAAATCGTCAACTATGTGAGTTAACCATCTTGCGAGGACGATTATTCCCGCGTGTTGAGCTCACCATGCGCAAGTACCGCTTCCTTTCGGCGTGTTGCTCTATGTCTCTTCGGCCCATGCCGGTCCGATATGACGATGCGCCGCGGAGCAGATGATCGCCGCGAGCGAACAATTCTCATCCAACGCGAGCGCACGCATCGCGCACAGCATGGCGCGCTCATCGCCCATCCACCACAGCACATAACTGATGATGGCCAATGGCTGCACATGATACCGTTCGGGGACCATCCCGATGATGTCGAACATCATGTTGACGCCGTTGTCGCAACGTTTCGTGTCGGGTTTTCTTGATGCGTCACGGAACGATCCGTTGAGGGATTCCTCCAGATGACGCGTGTTGCCGGGAAGTGTCGGATTGGCCATGAATCCCATGAGAAAGTCACGTGACGAACGTCGTTCATCCACGATGATGGAGACCAGCAGCGCGTCACGCACCGCCATGGTCTGCTGCATGGCGATGGCAAGTGCTCCCGCACCGTTTCTGGACAGTCTGCATTCTGGCGATGAATCGTCACCTCCCGACGATTCATCGGCCAGCTCATCCATCCATTCCGAGAATGGCTCCTGCAGGAAATCGCGTATGCTCTCCGCCATGCCCAGCGATTTGCAATCCTCCACCAATTGGTCTTCAAGCCGTTCCATCTCGGCTTCGCATATCGGCATGGGCTCGTCGATCGTCTTCATGTCTCGTCCTCCTTGGCGTATCGGAGCGGTCGCTTGATGCAGGCCGCTTTGTTGGAACTATGCATCATCCGGCAATGCAATGAGGCGTTTCGGGACCCCTGTGGTCGGAGAACGTGAAGCTCGGCGTGTCACGAAACGTCCGGCACCGTCTCACCCGCTGCAATCATTATGTTTTCCTCTTGTCGAATGTGTGTGGATAACCTTGACCCATGACTAGCTCTTCCGATTTGGAACAGATTGAAACGCGCACGCTCTCGCTGGTAAGGGATTTTTCGTTCCTGCATGCGGACGATCCGGTGGCGAATTCCTGCAAAGCCGTCGCTGATGCGGTGGCGCAGCAGGCGGTCACGTCAAGTGAGGGCGGCAAACGTCTGCGGGCGTTGCTGACGTTGGATGCGTTCCGTGCGTTCGCGCCGCAGGATGTGGCGGAACGTGATATGGATGCGGTGTTGGATCTGGCATGCGCGATCGAAGTGTTTCAGACCGGCGCGTTGGTGCATGACGACATCATCGACGATTCCGATCTGCGCCGTGGCAAGCCGTCCGCTCATCGTGCGCTTGCCACGGATACCCATAGTGATGCCATCGGCCATGGTTTGGGCATCATGTTGGGTGATATGCTGGCCACCGCGAGCGTGGATATCGCCAATAAAGCGGCTTGCCGGCTTGGCTCCGGGTCTTCCGTGGTGTCGGCCTTCCTGAATATGCACCGTGAAGTGGAAATCGGCCAAGTACTCGATTTGGCCGTGGAACTCAATACGTTAGACGATCCTGAAGAGCTGGCGTCGGCCTCTTTGAATGTCTTCCGTTGGAAGACCGCCAGTTATACCACTATCGCACCTTTGGAATTCGGTATGCTTGCCGCCGGCCTCGCCCCTGCGGACGCGCGCAGGCTCGCACTGGCGATTGGATTGCCGCTTGGTTTGGCGTTCCAGCTCGCGGATGATCTTCTGGACGTCATCGGGTCGAGCCGCAATACCGGCAAACCGGTGGGCGGTGATATCCGTGAAGGCAAACGCACGGTGTTGCTGGCCGATGCGATTGAGGCTGCCGGCGATGTCGAACGACGTGAACTCATCGACATGTGGGAAGCCGAATCACGTGACGAGGCACATGTTAGGCGTGCCATCGCATTGTTCGAGTCCACTGGTGCCATCGCACGTTCCAAGGAACGGATCGCCGGTCTGTGGCTCGAGTCGAAGGCCGCCATCGAGACGCTTGAACTATCGCAGGATCGCAAAGACATGCTTACCGAAGCATGCGCACGTTTCGTACCGATTGTGCGGGAACAGGGCTGATGCCGCCGCACTGTGAAAGACCCGTGTTCATCGCATCTTCCGCAAACCATTCCTTGTAGACTACAAGTGAACACATCTTTGTCGCGAAACGTTTTTTGAAGAAGGAATCGTACCGATTAGCCATGAGTGAAGCCCAGCATGCCCCCGAAGGCCAGGTCATCGAAGGCCGGTACCGAGTCGTCAGCAGAATCGCCGATGGCGGCATGGCCACGGTGTATCAAGCTGTTGACGAGCGTCTGGGACGCACCGTCGCCATTAAGATCATGCACACGCAGCTGGCACAGGGCCCACAACGCGACCAGTTCGTGGAACGTTTCCATCGCGAGGCCCGTTCCGCAGCAGCAATAGCCAATCCCCATATCGTGCAGGTGTATGACACCGGTGAGTTCGATGGACTGGATTTTCTTGTCATGGAGTACGTGCATGGCGTGAACCTGCGGTACGAAATGAACCAGCAAGTCACGTTCAGCGTTCGTGAGACGCTACGCATAGTCGGTGAGACGTTGGACGGCTTGGCTTCGGCGCATCGCGCAGGCGTGGTGCACCGCGATATCAAACCGGAGAATATTCTGCTCAATGACCGAGGACATGTGCAGATCACCGATTTCGGCCTGGCCAAGGCGGTGTCGCAGGCCACGCTGTCCTCCACCGGCATGCTGCTGGGCACGGCCGCCTATCTGGCGCCAGAAATGATTCAGCACAATCAGGCAACGCCGCAGGGAGACCTGTATTCCGTAGGCATCATGGCTTGGGAGATGCTGGCCGGCAAGGTGCCGTTCACCGCGGACAATCCGGTGACGCTGGTGTTCAAGCACGTGCATGAGGATGTGCCGGATATCACGACCGCTTGTCCGGGCATCAATGCAGGCGTGGCCGCATTCCTCGCCCGTCTTACGGCGCGCGCGGTCGAGGACCGTCCCCAGGATGCGTCCGTGGCATTCGACGAATTGCAGCAGTTGCAATCGAACCTCACCATCGACGACTGGCAATACCGTCTGTCAGCCGTTTCCCCGGCCGCAAACGATGCCGCCGACACCATGCCCGGCGATGGCACCCGGCAGATGCCGCTACCGCCCGCTCCTCCAGCACCGCCTGTGCGTCAGAACGACGATCGTACACGACAGTTCAATCCGGAAAACCCGAACAAAACCACCGTCATGCCGGCGCAGCAGGCAGATCCGGAGGCAACCACCCGCTTGGCTTTGGAAAAGAACGACGTCCCCGCCAACAACGTTCCAGCTTCCCCCTCGAACGGTCCGGTCAGTGGTGGACAGCCGAAACGCAGTGGCAAGCGTGCACCTGTCATCATCGCCGTCGTAGCAGCCATCGTGCTTGCCTGCGCAGGCGGTGGAGGCTATGCCTGGTGGTATTTCCGAGGACCGGGCAGCTACTGGACCATGCCTCAGCCGGCAGATCTCACATGTTCCGATTCGGAGCCCTGCCGTATTTCCAACATCAAATGGAACGCCTATGAGGAACTGCTGAAATTCTCCAACATCGAGTACGAAGAGACCGAGGCGTTCAGTGATTCCGTCAAGGCTGGCAATGTCATCTCCACCGACCCGGAGAATGTCGGTTCGCATGTGAGCAAACGTCATCATCAAAAGGTCAAGGTGGTAGTGTCCAAGGGTATTAAGCAGGGCACTGTTCCCACAGACATTCTCGATGCCACCAGTGCGAACGGCAAGGATCCGATCAACGCGTTGAAGCGTGCCGGTTTCGACAACATCGAACAGACTCCGGCCAATGATGACGCGTATTCCATGGACGTACCTCAGGGCGCGTTGCTTGATTTAAGCGTGGATCCCGGCGCGACTCTGCCCCATAACGCGAAGATTACCGTCACGCTGTCCCAAGGACCGAAACCGGTTACCATGCCGGACGTCGTGGGCAAATCGAAGGATGAGGCGCAGCAGACGCTTGATGCGCTCAAGCTCACCGTCAACTGGACCGAGCAATTCGATGACAAGATTCCGCAAGGACAGGTGATTTCCGCTTCCGCGAAGACCGGAGACGAGTTGCACTGGGGCGATAGCGTCAATGCGGTGGTGTCGAAGGGACCGGAAACCGTAACGCTGCCGAATTATGTCGGACAGAAAGCCGCCGCTGCCAAAGCCGCATTGGAGAAGCTGGGATTCAGTGTGAAGATCAGCTCGCAACTGACACTTGACTCCAGTCAAGACAAGAAGGTCGCTTCGCAGGATCCGGTAGGAGGCACCGAGGTGCGACTGCGTCAGGAGGATGGCACGCCGAATACCGTCACCTTGAAAATGTATTCGTCGCTGTTCGACTGATTATCCTGATTACAAAATAGAAATCAGGGGTGTCTGTTCCGAAAACATTCTTCGGAACAGACACCCCTGATTGGTTTGGAATGAACCTCGCTGAAAACTTATGCCTTCTTGGCAGCGGATTCGGCTTGTGCCTGCGCTTCGGCCTCCTGCTGGGCTTTGAGCTCGGCCTTGACCTTCTGCGCGTATTCGTCGACGTATTCCTGTCCGCTCATCTTCTGGATCTCACGGGTCACGCGGTCGGTAAGCGAACGCAAATCATCGTGGGTAATCTGGTCGGCGGATTTCTTCTCGACTTCAATCGGCTTGCCGTAAATCACCTTGGACTTGCCTTTGTTCGGAATGACCTGTCCTGGCTTCTGCAGTTCACGCGAACCGATGATGGCGGCCGGAATAATGGGGCAACCGGTTTCGAATGCCAGACGCGCCGCGCCGGTATGTCCTTTGTAAAGACGTCCATCGGGGCTGCGAGTACCTTCGATGTGAATGCCGAACAGATGTCCGTCCTCGATGATCTCACGGGCGTGGTTCAGTGCGCCAAGTGATTTGGAACCGCCGGAACGGTCCACGGGGAACACGCCGACTGACGTGAACCACCATTTCTTGAATTTGCCTTTGATGCCTTTGCCTTCGAAATATTCGGCCTTGCCCATGAAATGAATCATGCGCGGGCAGGTCAACGGCAGCAACGCATCGTCGATGACGGCAAGATGGTTGGCTGCGATGATGGCGCCACCTTCGTGCGGAATGTTCTCAAGTCCTTGCGCGGTCGGTCCCAAACGGTGGATGGCGATAGGTCCCAAGCCTTTGACGAAAAACCAATAGAGCATTCTTCACAATCCTCCCGGCGGATTGGCGTCCGCCCGATTAGAGTATAAGTATGACTGACCTCAACAATAGCAATGACGATGAAGAACGCCCAAATGACGCGTCGCATGGTGGCGGCTCTCCAATGGACGACTTGGATGCGGCTTGGGCCGAGTTTGCGGATTCGCATGCTGACGATTTGAAGGCCGTGGAACGTTCGCGTAACGCGAAACGTTTCGAGAAGCATGCGCAACGTCGGGAAAAAGAGGCTTTGCTGTCCATCGATGACTTGGATCAGGGCACGTTCACCAATGATGCGCCGGCGAATGGTCGTGGGCCGCGCGATTTCACTGGTTCGAGCTGGCTTGACACGGATCGGGTCATGGACCGTTACGGTGACGACTTCGTGCCGCCGAATCCTGAAATCGGCCATGTGAAACTGTCAAAACTGGTGTTCTGGATATTGCTGGTGGCCGGCGTCATCGGCATTATCGCTTCCGTGTTCGTTCCGGCGTTGGCTTCGATTCTTGGTTCGATTTTCGGTTTGTGTGCGCTGGTCGGCGCCGCTGGCCTCATCGTGCAGCATAAAGGGCATCGTGAAACGCGTACCGACGAATTCGATGATGGAGCACGCGTCTGACGATTCTTTGGCGACAAACTGAATACATCCATCTATGTGAAGGCCCCGGCGGTTATTGAACTGCGCCCCGTTTGTTGGACGTTGTTAATTAGGATACAGCCCTAGACCGCGAGGGACATGCTCCGGAACTCCTCCGGGGTGCGTCCCTCGAGTCGTATCTGGCGTCGTCTGGTGTTCCAATGGATGATGTAGGCGTCCAGCTCGCGTTTGAACTGTTCGTACGAGTCGAACTCTCGGCCGCGGTAGAACTCATCCTTCAAGTGGCCGAAGACCTGCTCGGTCGCCGCGTTGTCCAGGCAGTTGCCCTTGCGGCTCATGGACTGGCGGATGCCGAGGCGTCCGAGCTCGTCCCTCCACCATTGGTGCTGGTACTGCCATCCCATATCTCCCGTACCATCGGCTCCACGTCCGGCCTGGACACGTGCGCCGGGCGCGACAGGTGGTGGTAGTACGTGGATTTCGGCAGCCCGGCTATCCTCAGGAGGTGGTCGAGCCGGTGTCCCCGCCCTGCGAGCAGTCGGACGACGGCGCTTCGCTCGCGCCGCGTGACTTGGACGCCCGCAGGGCCCGGAGTTTTCCAGGTACGCGACCTTCGCCTTCAGGTACGCGACCTGTTCGGCGAGCTCCTGCTCGCGCGTCGGTTCGGGCTTCGGCCTGAGCGCCTCCGGACCGGTAGTCGCGGCACCAGCGCTCCAGGGACGCGATGCTCGCGATCCCGTGCCTGGCCATGGCCTCCGTCTTGGTCAGACCGTTCTCGACGTAGTCGCGCGCCGCGGCGACCTTCGTCTCCCAGTCGTAGCGTCTGCTGCCGCCGCCTCCCATGACCGCCTCCTCGCCGTTGGACCTGTACAGCCCGATCCAGTTTCTCGCGGTATACACCGGTATGGCAAGCCTTCTGGCGAGCGTGTCCTTGCCGGCTCCGGACTTGATGAGCTCCAGCGCCTCGCGCCGGAACCCGTCGTCGTAACGTCTCCTTCGATCCTCACGCATACGAAAGAACCGCACCTCCGATCATCGAATCTGAATTTCTTCAGTCCAACAATCGGGGTGCGGTTCATATTTACGCCGGGGCCTTCACATACACATACGTTGTCAGCGTTTTCAGGCTTTCTTCGCAGCTTGGGCGGTGGCGATCCACTTGTCAAGCAGCGCCGTGGCCTTGCCGGAGTCGACGGTCTGCTCCGCGATGGCGTAGGCGGCTTTGAACCGGTCAGCCAAGCTTGCGTCGCCCGGCACCAAATGACCGTCGGCGACGATTGCGGAAGCGGCGTTCAGCAGCGCGGTGGTACGGAACGACACATCCTTGCCTGCGAAGAAGTCTCGTGCCAGCTGCGCGTTGAGCGTCGGTTCGCCACCCTTCAGATCTGCGATGGTGACTTTGGCGAGGCCGAGTTCGACGGTCGGATCGAATTTGTTTTCGGTAACCTTGCCGTCCTTGAATTCCCAAATGGAGACCGGACCGGTCGGTGCCATCTCGTCAAGGCCCTCATGGGAAGTGTAGACCATGCCGATCTGGCCGTTCGCCGCATATACGGCGGCCATGATCGGGCTCATCTTGCGATTAGCACAGCCGACGGCCATATGCTTCGGGCTTGCCGGGTTGGTCAGCGGACCAAGCACGTTGAACACGCATGGCACGCCGAGCGCGGCGCGAATCGGACCGACAAAACGCATGGCGGGGTGGAAGGTGCGTGCGAAAGCGAATGCGATGCCGCATTCGTTGCCGACTTCGCTCACTTGTTCCGGAGTCAAATCCATGGGCAGGCCGAGCGCTTCGAAGCAGTCAGCAGTGCCGCACTTGGATGAGGCCGCACGATTGCCGTGCTTGACGACTTTTACGCCTGCGGCCGCGGCTACGACGGCCCCCATGGATGACAGGTTCACGGTGGAGGCTCCGTCGCCACCGGTGCCGACGATGTCGGTGGTTTCACCGTCGATGTGCAGCGGAATGGCATGGGCCACCATGGCCTTCGCCGCGCCACGCACTTCGTCGGGGGTCAGCCCCAACTGCTGCTGGGTGGCGAGTACCGCGCCAACGGCCGCCGGATCGGCATTGCCGTTCATGAGGTCATCGACGAACCACTCGGATTCCTCGGCGCTCAAGTGGTCCCCTCCGACCAGCTTGGTGAGGATCGACTTCCATGTGATTTCGGCCATGATGCCCTCCTTGGCGCTGTCGCACGCCTTTATTGTTGTTCTGATGCCGCCAATTGTAACGATTGGACGTTTCCCCACGTCCGCACGTCCATATCACGAAACGGCCCATCGAAGATTCTTCAAAAAAGAAAACCTCCCCCGATTACGGTCGGGGGAGGTTATGTCATGAGCAAGTCAGCGACTCAGCGAATCACTGCTCGTTCTGGCCGTGGCACATCTTGTACTTACGACCAGAACCGCATGGGCACTGGGCGTTCTTGCCGGTTCCCGGGAAAGTGCGGCCATCCGCCCACGGAGAGTGGAGTTCCTCGCTCTTCGGACGCTTGTTGGCCGGGACCTTGCCTTCGGCGTGGCTGATCGGCTGCATGCCGACGATGCCCTTCTCGTTCTTCTGCTCGTCAGCCAGTTCATCGATGGTGGTCTTTTCGGCCTCGTCATCGGTCTCCGGCTCGCTCGGAGCGGTTTCGCCAGTGGCGGAGGCTTCGCCATCCAGACCCATTACGGCTTCGGCCGCGTTCACGGCCTCATCCTCGTCGGATTCGGTGCTCTCATCCTCGGTCATGGCCACGCGTTCGATGTCCACGTGGAACAGCAGCTGGATGGTTTCCTCCTTGATGGCTTCGATCATGGAGTTGTACATCTGGTAGCCTTCACGCTGGTATTCGACCAGCGGGTCGCGCTGGCCCATGCCGCGCAGGCCGATGCCGTCCTTGAGGTAGTCCATCTCGTAGAGGTGTTCACGCCACTTGCGGTCGAGCACGGCGAGCACCACGCGGCGCTCGAGCTGGCGCAGGCCTTCGCTGCCGAGCTTGTCTTCGAAATCGGAGTACTGGTCCTTGGCGTCGGAGACGATGAGCTCCTTCAGGGCCTCAACGGCCTTGTCGCCCTTGAGCTTGTCGACGGCGTCCTTGGCCGCTTCCTGCTCCACGGCGATCGGGTACACGGAGGAGATGGCCTTGAACAGACCGTCCCAATCCCAATCGGCCGGCTTGTCGGAACCGTTGTTGGCGCCCTTGATGTAGCTCAGCACGGTGTCGTCGATGAACTTGAGGATGTCCTCGTGGATATCGGCGCCCTTCAGCACAGCCTGACGCTCCGCATAAATGACGGTGCGCTGCTTGTTCATCACGTCATCGTACTTCAGCACGTTCTTACGGATTTCGAAGTTACGCGATTCGACGGCCTTCTGTGCGGTGCGCACGCCCTTGGAAACGCTCTTGGCTTCGATCGGCTCGCCTTCCGGCATGCCCTTGGCCATGACACGCGCCACGAGCTGGGTGTTGAACAGACGCATCAGATCGTCTTCGAGGGACAGGTAGAAACGGGATTCACCCGGATCTCCCTGACGGCCGGAACGTCCACGCAACTGGTTATCAATACGTCTGGATTCGTGACGCTCTGTACCGATGATCTTCAGACCGCCCGCAGCGCGCGCTTCATCATCTAATTTAATATCGGTACCACGACCTGCCATGTTCGTTGCGATCGTAACTGCTCCGTGCAATCCGGCATCTGCTACGATTTCTGCTTCCATTTCATGGAACTTCGCATTTAAGACCTTGTGCTGGATTCCTGCTTTTTTCAAAAGCCGGCTGATCTCCTCGGAAATATCAATGGTAATGGTTCCGACCAATACCGGCTGACCTTTTTCATGTGCCTTGATCACTTCCTCAACTACTGCATGATATTTTTCTTTTTTCGTCTTATAAACGGCATCCTGTAAGTCCTCACGGATAACCGGTTTATTCGTAGGAATGACGATAACGTCCATTCCGTAAATATCACGAAACTCTTTTTCCTCTGTTAAAGCGGTACCTGTCATACCTGCTTTTTTATCATATTTATTAAAGAAGTTCTGGAAAGTAATGGTTGCTAATGTCTTACTTTCTCTCTTAACCTTTACATGCTCT
>OHVB01000162.1_pt1 | contig 28155 bp, 13 predicted proteins | sample 1579331 | NCBI WGS metagenome assembly OHVB01 (sample SAMEA3882503, study PRJEB24775) | human gut metagenome | biome: human-associated habitat; feature: intestine environment; material: feces | place: Netherlands | collected 2009/2010
CACCTGTACTTCGTAGTTGAGGTTTCCCATCTCGTCGAGAAACAGCGTGCCGCCGTTGGCCGTCTCGAAGGCACCCTTCTTGTCTTGGTCGGCACCCGTAAAGGCTCCCTTAACATAGCCGAAAAATTCCGAGGCTGCCACTTCGCGTGGGATGGCGCCGCAGTCAAGGGCAAAGAACGGCTTGTCGGCACGCGGGCTTAGCTCGTGGATGCGACGGGCGACATACTCCTTTCCAGTGCCACTGGCGCCGAGGATGAGTACTGACATGGGGGTGGGGGCCACCAGCGACACGAAGTCATAGAGTCGGCGGGAGGCCTCGCTCTTGCCCTCGATGTAGCGGGGCACGGTGTCTCCTCCCTCCGTCGTGCCATTTGTTGGCTGGGCAGCTGGTGCGCTTACATCGGACAGAGGGGTGGGGGGCTGTGAGGACGCATGAGCCCTCAGCGCCTCCTGGATCTTCTCCAGTAGAATGTCGGGCTGAAACGGTTTGGCGATATAGTCGGTGGCACCCGCCTTCATGGCGAGGACGGCGTTCTGCACCTCGGCATAGCTCGTCATCACGATGAAAGGAATCCGCAGGTTGTGGTCCTGCGCCCATTTGAGCACGGCGAGGCCATCGTGGTCGGGCAGGCGGAAGTCGGAGAGGATCAAGTCGCGATCTCCGTCCTTCTCCAGCAGGAGCAACGCGCCTTTGACCGAGGTGGCTTTCTCCACTTCGAATCCCTTTTTTCTCAACCATGTCTGAATCAGGGTGCCAAACGACAGGTCATCCTCCACAATCAGTATCTTTGCCATATCTTCAGGTCTCTTGCTTATTTGTAGATGCAAAAGTAAGGGATAAGCTAAAGTCTGGCAAGAAAAAAATAATAAAAAACAATAAGGCTTATCAGGAAAATGGTGTGACAAGGTCGTTGTGGGGTAGGGGAAATGGTGGGTGAAACCATCCTAACTGGATGAAAAATGGTATAAAGTCGTGTGAAAAATCTATCACGACGGCTAAAATGGTAGCTGCAGACTTGGAAAAAGGCTACAAAATACGTGTAAAAAAGGCTTTTTTAAGGTCTTGATACTTTTTTGCAACACTTTGTATGATTTTTACAACAACATAATTTCCAACAAGTTATACCTTTGCCGCCAGAAACTGAAGTAAAATATCTGTCCAGTGAAGAAAGAAGGCCACGACATCCGCCACCAGAGGCTTCCCCATGAAGCCCATGCGCATCTTCCACGTCGTCCATCCCACGATGAGTTTGTGCACAATGTGGTACGCCTGATTATTGCCTCGATGCCTGCCCGCAGGCATGGTGTGGCTGAGATCGCGTCGAGCCTGTCGCTCGGCGAGCAGACTTTCCGCCGCCATATCTTTGCCGCCACAGGACTTGCGCCGAAAGATTTCATCACGAGTGTGCAGATGCGCGAGGCCGCAAGGTTGCTCATCGATTGTCAGGATGTTCGGATCCGGGATGTGGGTTGCCGCTGTGGATTCGATGACGCGAGCGCATTCACCAACGCCTTTAAGAAATGTTATGGCATGGGGCCGAGACAATTTCGCAACCTACACAACGATGAAGCAGAATAATAAAAGAACGGAAGCGAAATCGGGGTGTAAAATGTACAAACAGTTGTGTTTTTCTCTCAAAAGTTAGCAAATTGCGTTATCAAAGCGAATGTTTGCGATTTTTGTAAGATATTTGCAACTGTTAATTCGGGCCTTTTACTTAACTTTGCAGCGTGACACCACGTATTGCAGACTTAGACAATCACTGAACATAAAAAACTAAATAGAGTATGCCGAAGAGAAAGACCATTTGTACCGCCTTCCTCCTCCCGCTGACACTCACCGGTTGGAGTCTCCACTGCACCGCGCAGAAGGAGCTCTCTTGGGTGGGCGGCACCGTGTTCGTCTTCGGCGATGTTTTCGAGGCGGGTGGGACCGTTCGCCACCGCTTTCTGCTTCGCAATGCTGGCGAAGCCACATTCCATATCCTCTCTGCCCGTCCTGGCTGCGACTGTACGTCGGCGGTCTATGACACCCGCAGCGTGCAGCCCGGTGACACGGCGTGGGTAGAGGTCAGCTATGACCCGCATGGACAGGAAGGGCCCTTCCGGGAGCGCGTTCGTGTCGAGACCGACAGTCCTGCCGGCTGCAATACCTTATTTATTAAAGGGACGGTAGTGCCGTCAGGCGATGGGGGAGACAGGCCATCCGCCGCCCGTCAGGAGGTCGGGACGGCGGAAGGACGCGACTGAAGAATCACTATTTTCCAATCAATTTTACCCATTAGTCTATGAAAAAAAACATTCTATTCATGATGACGCTCCTGTTGTCCACCCTATGGGCGCAGGCAGCGAGGGACTGGAATCCCCGTCGGGGAACAAATATCCGTCCCATGCCGTAGTTTATGCGACGCTTTTTGATGCGTCGGGGCAGGAGGTTGACAATGTCGCCGATATGCGCGTTGGTGCGTTCATCGATGGTGAGTGCCGTGCAGCCGCAAACCCAGTAGTTCGCGAAACCCCTAACGGGGGGCGGTATATCTACACGCTCCGCATCGGTGTGAACGATGCCGACAAGGGCAAGAAGGTACAATTTGTGCTTCACGACCCTTCGGAAAATGAGTATGTACTTCCTGAAACCATTACCGTGACGGGTGGTGACGAGACGGTTGGGGGTGTTTCTTCAAATCCCTTCCATCTGACGTTTACTCCCATAACGGCGATCAATGGACCATCAGAGCTTCATGTCAACATGGGTGAGACGGTCAATCTGCGCGAGAAATTTAGTTTCGAGCCAGAAGGTGCGTCGCTCCCAGAAGTCCTTCCGTGGGTTAAAGATACCTGTAGCAGCTTTACTATCGTGAACGACGTCCTGACACCTGTACGAACAGGCAGCTGGGCTTACTTCGACCTGTCTATTAGTGGCTGTTGGCATCGTACGGAACTTTTCATTCACCAGCCGATCACGGGTCTCGCTATCAATGACACGGATTATCCTGGCGGCGTGATCACTGTCCCTGTGAATGGAGATGGTATGCTCAATAGGGCGTTGAAAAACATTTTGATTGTACGTCCGACCAACGCTACAGAGAAGGTGAAGTGGACCCCGTCAGACTCCACGGCCATTGTCGATACGCAGGGAGGATGGTGGAATCCTGTCAAGCCGGGAACCTATACAATGACGGCCACTGCACCGGGTGTAGATCCCGTGACGGTGACGGTCAAGATCATCCAGCCTGTCGAAAGGATGACTCCTAATTACGATGAGATCCGTCTTCGTGTGGGTGATGAGCTGACACAGTATCTCCCTCATACCTATACTATTTATCCCGAGAATGCCACCGACAAGGAGGCTGGCATCTCCTATGGCATCAGCAGCGAGGATGGTATCTTGCAGCGCAATGATGATGGTACCATCAAGGCGGTGAATTCAGGAAGCACCACGGTGTGGGTTTACCACAAGGATATTCCTAACGGTCCCATTAGCCTTTCGGTCTATGTCATTGACTTCCCGTCGAAGGAGTCCTTGGCGGTCAAGAACGACCCGTTCTCCGTGACGCTTGCTGATTATGAATTGTCCAAGGTTGATATCTATCAGCGCCTTGTGGACAACATCGAAAACACGGGAACAATCAACTTCCCCCATGAGCTCGATTTTGCTGAGGATACCGCGGGTGAAGGTATTCTGACATTGAACACCGACGGCGACGGCAAGGTAAGTGAGGTTTTGGCCAAGCAATATGGCTCTACTGCCGTGAAGTGGACTTACAACGGAACCGCCATGGGCTTCAACGAAGATGGATCTTTCAATGCAGACAAGGAATATAACTTCTCCGTTGGTTTCAAGCTGAACATCGTGGAGGGTCTTGCAGACGTTTGGTTAGATTGGTTGCAGATGGATGTCAATGACACCGAGGCTGTGATTGTAATTAAGACCAGACCCGAGAATTTCTTGCTTGATGAGAAGCAGCTCACATGGAGAATTCCTCCTTATAGTGATACGGACGATACACCCGTTTTGGAAATCGGCGATCGCATTGAGGGAAAGAACGAGTGGAAGGTCACGGCCAACCGCCTTGGAAATTACAACGTGGGTATCTCCTATGGCCAGATTGTCCAGGAAGGCAGTGTGGAAATCGGCCAACGTCTCTTGCTTGGTGAGGGATGGAGTTGGATCTCGCTCTTTGCCAACAAGGTCGGCCAAGATCTCTTCTACAAGTATTTCTATGACGCACAGGAGATTCGATCGCAATATATGCTCGTCTATAACGATCCCGAATATGGATTCTTTGGCGACCTCAAGGAGTTGACCACGGCGGAAGCCTATAAGGTTTGCGTCAAGGATAGTGCTCACTTCGATATGTTCCTCTATGATGGCGGTGTGTACAACTATAATACAGGCCGTGATATCAACCTTATGCCTGGCTGGACGTGGGTGAGCAATCCCTACTGCTTCGACCACGATTTGCAGGTGGCTCTCGGCAAGGCAACCTTTGCCAACGACTCGCGCATCGTCTCCAAAAATGATGGCTTCGCCACCTTCCAGGACGGCCAGTGGGTAGGAACGCTCACGCGCTTCAACGCAGGCGAGGGCTACCTGGTCTATAACGCTGCTGCAGAGAATGCCTTTGTGTCGTTTGCCGCCGAGGGAGTAATCCCGAAAGCCGAGCCGCGCAGCGTGGCTTCCGCCCGCCGTGCCGCCGAGCAGAGCGTGTGGAGCTATGACGGTAGTCGCTTTGCCGATAACATGAGTGTCATCTGCCAGCCCACGACGGAACTTGAGGCTGACCGCTACACCATCGGTGCCTTTGTCGGCGACGAGTGTCGCGGAGAAGGCCGGATGATCAATGGCCGCTTCTTCGTCACCGTCCATGGCGAGATGGGCTAGAAGGTCAGCTTCCGCCTCTATGACGCATTGACGGGTGAATACTTCGTCCTCGACGACGCTGTGGACTTTGCCTCCACCGTAGGCACCTACCAGCGTCCGATGGCACTCAACACCCCGACGCTCACGGGCATTGACAGCGTTACGGGCGACCAGGGCGTAGCCGTCTATCTCGATGGTGGCCGCGTGGTCGTGGCGGGTCTCGCCGCGGAAAGCGTTGAGGTCTATAATGCCTCGGGTATGCGTGTCGCTGCCGAGGGCCTGGGCACGGGCGTCTATGTCGTCCGCGTCAAGACCGCCTCGGGTACCATCACCCGCACCCTCTTCAGACGTTAGTCTCTCGATGGGCCTCCTCCCACGCCACCGCCAAGGAGCGGAAGCGCGGCGGGAGGCCCTCATAAGATATGTGACCACCGAATCCCAAGAATAACCAAAAACCGACCACGCAATGAGACAGAGCACGCCAGGGCACAGACACCGACTCGCGGCAAGACTTTCAGCAGCCATTCTGATGGCCTGCTCTTGGGCCATTGCGCCCGTCTGCGCGCAGGACATTTCGCAGATAGCCAAGAGCGACCCGCTCATCATCACCGGCTCCATAGGTACCAACAACACCTACTTCCACAGCTCCGCCGGGCTGGGATATATGTCGCCGCTGAGCAATAGCTTCTTCGCCAATCTCAACTTCAACATCTACGGGTTCTCGATGCCGTTCTCGATCTACTTCTCGAACGACAACCTGAACTTCAGCTATCCCCAGTTCTCGTTCAACCTCAGTCCGTCGTACAAGAACTTCACCGCCCACATCGGCCAGTCGTCGATGCCCTTCTCCCAGTATGTGCTCAACATGTCGTTCAATGGTGTGGGACTGGAGTGGCGCGACAAGCAGTTCCGTGCCTCCGCCTTCTATGGTGTGTTGCGCCGCGCCGTCAATGACAACCCCGATGATCCCACCGCCCGCATTCCACAGTACCGACGCTACGGTTGGGGAATCTCGGCAGGCTACAGTAAGGGCGGCAATAGTATCGACCTCTACTTCCTCCGTGCCTACGACTCGGAGAGCTCCATCGATGAGCGGTGGCGTACCCGCGTGCGGCCGCAGGAGAACCTCGTCCTCGGACTGAAAGGACAGTTGAGCTACAAAAACTTCCTCTCGCTGGCCGCCAATGTGGCCACGTCGGCTTTCACCGCCGACCGCGAGTCGCAGCAGGTCATGACCGACGAGGCACGTCGGTTTGACAAGATCTTCGAGACCCGCTACACCTCGCGTCTCCGCTTTGCAGGCGACGCCACGCTCGGACTGACGCTGAAGGGTTTCAATGCGAGCATTTTCTATAAATACATCCAGCCCGACTACGTCTCGCTTGGAACGTACTACACATCCAACAACTACCATACGCTCGGCCTCAGTGCCGGGACGACCCTCTTCCGTCGCCTCACGCTCAGCGCGTCCTTCTCTGGACAGGAGGATAACCTCGCCAAGCAGCAGCTCTATACCACCCGTGGTTATGTCTATAACGCGATGGCTTCGCTCCGCGTCAGCGACCGGATGAACGTCACGGCGATGTACAATGGCTACCTGCAGTCGCAGGGCGATGGTACGGCACAGGTCAACGACACCACCGAGATACACCGTGTGCTCCACTCCTTCAGCCTCGTGCCGACCTATAATCTGCCCGGCGAACTGTTCGACCACACCATCTCGCTCTCGGCCAACTACACGGAAAACCGCGACCTCAACAAGTTCTCCGTGGGACAGACCGACGTGAAGACGCTCGCCCTGGGTGCGTCCTACAACCTCAATGTGAAGCCTTGGGAGACCAATTTCACCTTCTCACTGAGCCACCAAAACACCAAGGGCTTCAATTCGGAGTACTCCTCCGACGTGGCTTCGATCTCCACGGGACGCTCCTTCCTCAAGGAGAAGAACCTCAGCACGTCGGCCACGGTGTCGCTCAACTACAACGAGGTGCGCCACCACTCCAAGAGCCTCTCTATGGGCGTGGACCTGTCGGCGAGCTACACCCTCAAGAAATACCACTCGTTCAGCCTCGGAGCCTCCTTCAGCCAGTATGGCGACGTCAATCTGGAGAAGACGAGGAGCACGCTCGACAACCGCGACGTGAGGCTGACGTTCAACTACCTCTACACCTTCACGCTCCTCCAAGTGAGTGCGAAGAAGAAGGATAAGAAGGAACAGAAGGAGAAAGGCAGTAAGGGCCGGTGATCCCATCTCCCGCCCCAATGCCTCGACCGCCACACGATACCGTACAGGATCGTGATCCCACGCCTAAGCTGACCTCCGTTGGCAGCTGGCGTCACCAAGACCACCCTCTCCGCCGACCCCGTTCCGGCGGGAAGGCAGGAAGGAATGCCAAGAGACCATCATCCTCCAAATACCACGCCCCGACGTGGTAGGCGGGGGGAAACAAAACCAATACATAGAGAACATGAGACTGCGAAGATACACCGCCACACTGATGCTGGCCCTGTTGAGCCTCGCCGCTGCGCTGGCCCAAAGCGTCAACGTCAATGTCATGCCCTTGCGCGACGTGCTGCCGCCGCAAGTGATGTACTATCTGTCCAACCCCGGGCAGTACTTCAACATCACCGTACAGAATCCCTCCACCGAGGCCCAGCAGATCTTCTTCGGCGCGGAGCTGCGGCAGGTCACGCCAGCCTCGGGGCTTGAGGTCGTCGTGCCGGCCAAGACCATGCCGCGCCAGCCTATCGAGGTTGGTGCGGGTGCCACGCGCGTTCTCACCGCAGCGGAGATGCGGACGATGTTCAACCACGTCCGATCCTCGGACGTCTCGATGCCGTCCAATCTGTTCTCCGATGTCACCTCTGGTTCCTTCGGCAACCTGCCTGAGGGTACCTACGAGATCATCATCAATGCCTATCAGTGGAATCCGAACACCCCCACGCCTGTACTGATCAGCAACCCTGCTCTCAGCCGTACGATGTTTCGTGTCTGCTACCAGGCAAAAGCTCCCGAGTGGCTCATGCCCGTCTCCACGGGCGACTTTGAGAACCGCGACATCGCCACTCTCGTCAAGCAGACCCCCATCCTCACATGGACTGCGCCGCAGGTCAACTGCGATCCGAAGCCGCGCAACTATACCTACGACCTGAAAATCGTACAGCAGATGCCACTCCAGGATCCCCTGGAGGCCATCGAGCGCAACCCCGTGGTCTATCAGGTCACGGGCCTCACCGTGGCGCAGTGTATGCTGCCTGCGGGCATTGTCAACGGATTATCTCCCTTTGAAACCTATGTCGCGCAGGTCACGGCACGATCCAATGCCACACAGATCGGTGCGCTCGACTATATCAATATCCAGAACGACGGACGCAGCCAGTTGCGCCTCTTCCGCATCAAGGACTATTCCTCCAGCTCACCCGACGGACGTGTGACCTTTGCGCCGCCCGTGGTCAGTGATCCGATGATGGCAGCGGGTGGCGACACGCTCAGCGCCCAGCGATCTGTCACTATCGATTGGAAGGCACCCGTCTCGGACAACCCGTCCACGCTTCCCGTCACCTTCTCCTATGAACTGAAAGCCGTCGAGGCGGTCAAGGATATGGATCTCTCCAGCGAGGCGGCCCGCCGCAGCTTGATGGAGAGCCAGCCAGCCCTCTACGAGGCCAAGAACCTACGGACGCTCAGCCATGACCTGCCCGCCGAGACCTTTGCCAAGGCCAAGGGCAGCATGGATGTCCTCGTGCAGGTCACGGCACGTCCCGACACCATAGCGGGCTCGCACCGTAAGTATATATTTACTGACGATGGTCGCTCCGCACCCGTGCGCTTCACCGTGGGCAAGGGTGGCATCCGCATCGTCGGACTGGGAGCCGACGGCGACGCTCCCGACTCGCTATACGTCTTTAATAACCCGCGCATCACGTCACCCTATTTCGCCCCTGACGGAGGAGCAAGAAAGCTCTTCGTGGGCGACGCCCTCAATCTCAATTGGGAGCGGCCGCGCTACTACTCCGGTGACGGTGTGCGACAGGACACGATCCGCTTCAGCTACGACGTGGAGCTCTATGCGGCCCGCGAGTACAAGGATCGGGAGGAGATGCTCAAGGAGAAGCCTATCTACACCAACCGGAATCTTACCCAGCGCAGCGACTCCATCAGCTGGTCGGTGCTCGGTGAGAAGGTTGCCAAGGGCGACTATCTCTTCCTGCGCGTCGTTCCGAAGTCGCTCAACGAGGAGTCGATCCACTTCCTCAACGACTCGCTCAACACCTTCGACGCGGCCATGGCGGAACGTATCAGCCACAATTTCTTCAAGTGTCGCAACCAGATAGACATCGAGAACACAAACCCCACCGCCCGGTCTGCCGACGACTTGCGTGGCAGCGAGGTGATGGTAGGTGAATACAAGCTCATCCTCGATGGCGACCTGAAGGCTGTGGAGGGTAAGCCCGGTCACTTCTCGGGCAACGGCCACGTGGTGTGGTCGCCTCTGCTGCTCACATGGAAGCTTGCCGTGGAGTTCTCCGACATAGCCATCAACACCGAAGACCAGGTCTATGAGGGTGTGGTCGAGACGTGGGGCGGCAAGGAAGGTGTGAAGATGCGTTCCTCGGAGGTCGTTGACAAACTCTTCTCCGACTGGGGTATCGACAACCTTATCGGTGACACTGGACTGCCCTATGCCGACCGCCTGCAGGAGGAGGCCAATGGCAAGATACGTGGTCTGGCCGATGACCTGCCCGAAATCGCAGAGTACTACCAGGACTTCCAGAAGGGCAAGGCGTTTGTCTCCAACCTTCTGAAGGGCAATCTGGAGGACGTGACCTTCCCGCTGGAGATCCCCGAAGAGTATAATACGACGCCCGTCGGACTGACCATCAACAAGATGAAGTTTGCCCCGACGTTTGCCACGATGGATATCTTTGGCACCTGTGTCGTGCCCGAGAGCGAGGTCACGCAGAAGCAGATCCTCGTCTTTGGTGCGCCGCGCCTCTGTATCAGTCCATCCAGTCTCATCCCCGAGGGTGGCATGGTGGCCCTGCTCAAGGACTTCGTCATCGAGGAGAAGAAGACGGGATTTGAGTGTACTTTCAAGGCACCGACCGATGTCATAGAGCCTGCCGACGGCTGCTTCGTGGCTTGGAGCGACAACAAGTTTGTCGGTCTGACCCTCGACGTCGATATGAAGATGCCCGAAGATCTCAAGAAGGTCGATTCCTCTGGCAAACCGACGGAGGAGAGCCCCATGCTCCATATCAAGACTACGCTGTCGAGCTGGGATGACTTCCTTGTCGAGGCCAACCTCGATGAGTTTGAGCACGTCGATCTGCCGGGCTTCACCTTTGGCGCCTCGACGGTCATCGTCGATCTCTCTGCCACGCGCAATGGCGACGGCATGGTCTTCCCCAAGGAGGACTTTGACCGTGCCAAGGCTGGTATCTCTACGGGCCAGGACGAGCTCTGGGAGGGACTCTTCATCAAGAAGATCAACATGCGCTTCCCCGAGTCCATCAAGATTGGCAACGGCGACGACCCGATGTCCTTCACGATGGAGAACATGTTCATCGACCGCTCCGGCATCACGCTCGACGCGGGTCTGAAGAATATCATTGACTACTCTACGGGTAAGGAGGGTGAGATTGATGGTTTCAAATATACACTCGACCACCTCTATATCTCCATCATCCAGAACAACTTCAACAAGTTCTACTTTGATGGACAACTCAACATACCGCTCTTCAAAGGAACGGTCTATTACACTTGTGATATCTATAACCAGTCCTACACCCAGAAGGGCACGGGTAAGGGCTATGCCTATGTCTTCAAGACCACTCAGATCGAGGACCTCGACTTCGACTTCATGCTCGGTGAGCTGAAACTCGATCACAGGTTGACCTACTTCCTCATCGAGGCATTGCCCGATGCGTCGGGTGAGTTGAAGACCAACGTGGAACTTTGTGTCGGTGGCGGTGTCACCGTAGCAGGAGCGAAGACAGTCAACAAGAAGCTCGCGAAGCTCCCGTTTGACCTCTCACTACCGCAGTTGAAGTTCTGTAATATGCGTCTGGCCAACGGCAAGCGTTTTGAATCGGTCTATGCCGATAGCTTGCAGAAGCGCGACCGGGCGGCTACTGAGGTTATCGTCGATGCCGTCGCGGAGGGTAGCTATGGTTGGTGGAACGAGGCCAAGGACATCGAACTGTGTGGTGGCAAGCTGGTCCTCAACTTTGGCCAGTGGGGCGCTATCGCCATGAATTCCGACCCGTCCAAGCCTTCGGCAGGTGAATGGTTCGAAGGACTCCCCGACGAGGTCAACAAGGCTGTTGATGATGCCATCGAAAAGGGCAAGAATGCGGTCGATAATGCGATTGATGCTGCGGGCAAGGCCGTGGATTCTGCTATTGACGCAGCAGGTAAGGCCGTCGATGCAGCAGGCAAGGCTGTGGATAATGCTATCGACGCTGCTGGCAAGGCCGTCGATGCAGCGGGTAAGGCGGTTGATAATGCGATTGATGCAGCTGGTAAGGCTGCCGAATCGGCAGGCAAAGCCATAGACTCGGCATTGGACAAGGCTACTGGAGGCAGTGGTGGCGGAAATACAAAGAAGTTCCTTGACTACGACGAGAACAGCCCGGGCTACGGACCCAGTGTGGCCGAGGTGCCCTATGAGGCGGTAGCTCCGGCTGCTGCGGGATCCAATAAGTCGCTGAGCTGCAAGGTAGGACCGTTCCGCTTTGCACTGACCGACTGGGGATTTGACTATGTCGTCACCGACGGTGAACCCTATCTGGCCATCAAGATTGGTGGCGACATCACGTTCAGCGACGATCTGGATGTGACGGCAGGCACGACGCTGGAGATCCAGTCCTACGTCAAGAATATCAGTAAGCCCAGCGAGATCTCCTTAGAGTATAAGGACCTGAAGTTCCGCGAGGCCCGACTCGACATCGAGACAGCCGTGCTCTCCTTCCAGGGTGTGCTGGCGGTCGATGGCGACGCGGGAGGCATCGGTGGAACGGACAAGGGCTACAAGGGCAAATTGTCTTGCAAGGTCAAGGGCGGCATCTTCGAGATGGACGTCCAGGGCGGTTACTTCAACCACAAGGAGGAGGGCAACAACTTCTCCTGGGGCTTCTTCGATGTGATGGTGGGTGGCAAGATGGGTATCCCCATGCCGCCAGTGGCCCTCAACAACATTCGTGGAGGTCTCTACATCAACTGCGTCTATAACACGAGCGACAAGCTCAATCCTCGTCCTCGCAAGGGTGCGATTGGTCTTGTCTTCGGTATGGGCATCACGACGAGCGATGGTGAGGCCATCAAGGGCCGCCTCGACCTGACCGTTGCCTTCGACACCAAGAAGAAGACGCTCACCACGTTCCTGTTCAATGGTTCGGTGACGGCGGTCGGTGGCATCGTCAAGAGTAAGGTCAAGCTCGTTTATGAGGACAACGAACAGGAACGCTACTTCCAGCTCAACCTCACCATGGATGCTGCTTTCGACGGTGGCGAGCTCAAGGAGATTATGAATGAGCTCAATGGTGCGCTCTCCGAAGTGAAGAGCCAGGTGGATGCTGTCGCAGGAGAGTTCAAAGAAATCAAGGAGACAGCTGAGGAGAGCTTCAAGAGCGGAATGGGCGACCAGAGCAAGAAGAAGAATGAGGATTACGAAAAAGACATGGCTTCCTATGAGAAAAAGAAGGCCGAAGACAAGGACAAGAGCGACGATGGCACATCGTTTAGCGGTCCTTCGCTCAAGGTGAGCCTTGATCTTTATATCGGCCACAAGAAGCCCGGTGGTGCGACCAAGTGGCACCTCTACCTTGGTGAGCCCGACCACGACAAGCGTTGTGAGTTTACGCTCGTCAACTTTAAATCGAAAATCGTTTCGGTGGCCATCGGTGCCAACGCCTACTTCTGTCTGGGCAATGAGCTGCCCAATAACGGGCAACTGCCCCCGATACCCGAAAAGGTAAGAAGGTTCCTCGACGGTGGAGAGAAGGGTGGTGTGCAGAGCGACAACATCTCGGAGGCCAACGACGCCCGCGCCAAGGCGCGCAACGACTTCCTGGCCAATGCGAAGACCAGTGGTGGCGTGATGCTCGGTGCCTCGGTATGGGGTTATGTAGATGTGAACCTCGGCCTCTTCTATGGCGACATGGGTGCGACGGCGGGCTTCGACGTCTCTATCCGTCACCTCAAGGGCAACAATACGTGTATGAACCTTGGCAAGGCTCCGGGTATCAACGGTTGGTATGGCGAGGGACAGCTCTATGCCTACCTCTATGCCAAGTTTGGCCTGAAAATCAACCTCGGCTTCTTCAAGAAGAAGTTGGATCTCTTCAATGCGGGCATTGGCGGTGTGCTGAAATGTGCTATGCCCAATCCGAACTATTTCACGGGTAAAGCCCGCGTGAAGGTAGAGCTCCTCGGTGGCCTCGTGAAGCTCAACAAGAAGTTCAGTTTCGAGTGTGGCGATGTGTGCGAGATGTTCTACGGCAACGCCCTCGACGACTATGTCCTCTTCGAGAGCTGCAACATCGGCTTGAAGAGTTGGGACGAGGCCGAGAAGGCGAAGATCAGCTGGGATATCCAAAGCAATCCCATTGTGATGACGCAGGCCGACCTGAATGTACCCATCCGCGTCGTGGATCCCACACAGCTGAATCGCTTGCAGAACCATTCCAGTGGCGATGGCAAGAGCGAGGAGACGCTCAAGGACCTGGCAAGCCGCCAGTTCCGGTTCAAGATGGACGCCTCTTTGCCGCCTACGCTGACGGAGTATAGTTCGCTCTCTGATGCCAAGGCCAATCGCAATGGCGTGGTGTATGAGATGACGCACCGTATTTATAAGGAGAAGGTGACGCTCTCTGTGGACCAGCTGCATCGCAACAAGTACTATAAGGTCACCATTTCTGGCTACGCACAGGAGTTCTACAACGGCTCATGGCGCGATCCAGAGACGTATGACACCATCAAGAACAAGTACGTTGCCCAGGCATGGAAACAGACCAAGGAGTTCTATTTCGCCACCAACAATGAGGAGATGAGCTTCAAGGATGACGAGGACCTGTATCCGCATGTGAAGTTGATGTATCCCAACCAGGGTAAGCTGGGCAATAGAGAAGACGTGATGTTCAACTATTTTGCCAATGGCAAAAGCTACAGTTACGCTTATACTCCCGCATATTGGGAGGACGTGAAGCAGCCGATCATCTCGCTGGCTCGGCCGATGAAGGGCAAAGCCTACCAGAAAGGCAGACTGAAGTGGTATCTCTACTCCAATGGAAAGCTGCTCTCCACCCGGGAGAACCAATGGATAGAAACCAACAACTACTCTATCCTCACTCCGCAGTTTGGATTTGCCAACGTACCAGAGACCAACAATGTCGACTACATCATCCGCCTGCGCTACGAGTGGACGGAGACCAAGACCTCGCCTGCCACATGGGTTGTGGCCAGGACCTACAACGTATGGGGCACTTCGGCAAAGCAGGTACGCACCAAGGCGATGAAGGACAATGGTATCAATGCCTATGGTAGGGTCCTCAATAAGAAGGTGGAGGTCTCTGAGGCAGGCCTAATGAATGTCAATGACAACGATACCATAGGAGCTGGAAGACGCAAGTTTATCGTCACCGTCTATGAACGGAAGGCTGGTAAGGTCACCAGAGAGTTCGTCAAGGACCTCTTGGCCCTTAATGTCACTGTGACCAAGCAGGGTGTCAATGGAAACGCGTTGTACAACGATCCGCTCTACTACTGCAGTAAGTTTATGGCCACCCGTCTCGACAAGATCACCTATGACGGTCAGAACCTAGAAATGAACGACGACCAGCTACTCATCACAAGTGCTAATCAAAGAGGAGGATTTGTGCCGTATTATAACACGGAGAACCCATTTATCTATCTCTCCTATATGAGTCGGATGTTCTTCATCGGTGGTCATAAGTTTGTCTCTGCCAAGAAGAACCTCAACCTGACGGTGCAGAGTACGCAGTCGCTTTGGCTTGAGACGCCCTATGGCAGCTGGAGAGACGGAATACTCCAGAACAGGCACATCGGACAGATTCGTGGCGGTCAAAAGAGCATCGAGTTCGCCCTCACGATGGGCACCTACCGTTTCGAAAACGAGTTAGGCACCTCGTATCCGCTTTATAGCGATCATAGTAGTGTTGGTTATACCCAGTGGCTGGGCAATAGCAGCAGCCTGTTTGATGGCCACAAGCTGACGGAGGAAGCCTACGCACGGGTGTTCGCCGAGGTGTACAACATAGCTGAGGACATGCACAACAATATCATCCGTCGTGTTGGTTCTCAGATTTATTACTCCAAATCGAGTATGCGAGATTGGCTGGCGAGCTATGCAGGTTCGAAAGAGCAAACCTATGACGATGCTGAGTCGGGTGTTTACGCATTTGTTCCGAGGTATCAATATGGTGTTGTATGGAATGCGGCCAGCCGTTGTGGCCTGAATATCAGCAAGACCATTGAGATGGACAAGGAAGCCAACAGGTATCGCCATGTCCGTATCAAGGGTGATAAGGGAGACTTCCTTGGAAGGACGCTCTACTTCGCCTATGCGGACAAGGACCACAAGAAGTATGTCGATGATGACTATAAGTCACAGTCTCAAGTCCTTCAATTCAATGCGTGGAAGGCGTTGCGCAACAACAATATGCGCCTCTACTTCAAGCGCTACCGTGTCAATGCTTGGGACTACAAGAACAAGATGTGGACTGTGTACCCGCTATATTATTCGGAGAAGCGCTTCACCAACACTTACAATGACCTCCTCAAGAATCTGGTAGTGAAGTATAATATCCCATTGCGTGGCCATCGAGCAAAGAGCTATACGGGAGGCAGCAGCTTCGTCGTAAAAGGTTCAAACTCTGGCGGAAAAGCGGGCAGAGGAGGAAGAAGGTAAAGAGTATAAACATCTAAATAGACGTAAAGCGATGATGAAACAGCAATATAATAATATGAAGGCCCTTGTTTGGCTTTTGGCTGCCGCCGTGTGCGTGCCGTGTATGCTCTCTTGGGCAGCGACTATCCCATGGCGCGCCCCCTTGGGCGTGGCTGTCGGCGACACCATCGTGCAGGAAGCCGATGACGACGACCTGCTGCCGGGCACCTATCCCGTGGGCACTCTCTCCCGGGACAGCGTCGAAGACTCCATAGAGGATCTCTACGTCTATATCAAAGCCGTGGGCCGCACCTATGGCGACAGCATTGTCCTGCGCTGGGCGGTGGAGTCCTATCCCGAATGGGACCGACTTAACCGCACGGGCTACGACGTGCTGCGCCACACCGAGGGAGAGGGCGAGTTCCTCCTCGACACCCTCGCGACGGGTATCCGCCCAATGAGTCTCGCCGACTTCCGTCGTTGCTACCCCGACACGATCGATTCGCTGGCCTATATGGCCATGGGAGCAATTTATGGCGAGGGCGATATGACTCCGGAGATGACCAACTACGAGCCCGGAAGTATCGGGTCTTTCGTCGAGCTGGAGCAAGACCAGAAGACGCGACTCATCGGCGCTTTCCTCGCTGCAGAATGGAGACCCGACCTCGCCCAGGCGATGGGGCTGCGCTTTGTCGATAAGACGGCGAAGAAGGGAAAGACTTACTCCTATTTTATTATGCCGTCTGTTCCCGACACGACGGGTCGCTTCTTCATCATGCCAGCCCAGGTGGAGAACCTCCGCAATGAGAAGTATGTCCCCGCTCCCTACGACGTAGCCCTCACCGACACCATTTTGGAGCATGGATCGGTCGGTCTGAGTTGGAATGATGCGATCAACGGTACTTTCGACGTGTTCTGGCGCAAGGTGGGCGAGGCCGATTGGCGCAAAGTCAACGAGTTGCCCTATGCACCGCCGTTCCGTTTCGGTCAGGACGACCCCTCTATTTTCTATGAGCACTCGCCGGGCGTGGTTGGCCTCTATGAGTATGCTGTGCGTGCCTACGATGCCTTTGGCGATCTCACGCCGCTCTCGGCACCCCACAAGGTGTTCTTCCCCGACCTGATGCCGCCGCTTGGGCCTGAGATCACCTCCATCGTCATCGACCGTCCGGGCAAGACACTCTACGACGAGGTCTATGCCACCATCTATTTCCACAAGGATAGCCTAGAGGACGACTTCGTCCGCTACGTCCCCCTCTACTTCAATGAGCGCGACTCCTCGAAGCAGTGGAAACTCCTCACCAACCAGTATATTGCGCCAGGAGATACGATGGTCCGCATCGACGTGACCAACATTTCGACGGGTATGATCACTATTGCCGCCGTCGATACTGCCGAGAACATGGGCTACGCCTATCCGAAGCTCCTGCGTGTGAGGGACGCCCGCCCACCCGAGGCACCCACCCAAGTGCGGGGTCTCCCCAGCCTGGATGGCACCATCGCCATCCTTTGGGAGATGAGTGACACGCTCGACGTACACCACTACGATGTTTTCTGGGCCAACTCCCCCGACGATGAGTTTACGATCCTCAATCGCCGCCATGTCATCCCGCGGTCCTATACTGACACGGTGGCGGTGGACATCAACCAGCGGTACATCTACTACTATGTGCGTGCGGTCGATTACGCCACCAATATCGGTGCGCCTTCCGATACCATCGCCGTCCTCCGTCCCAGTACGGTGCCGCCCTCGCGACCCCACCTCGACTCCGCATGGGTTGACAACCGCATGATCCACACCCGCTGGATCGGTGGAAGCGACGAGATGATCTCTCACTACAACGTCTATCGTCGCCGCCCCGGCGCCACGTGGACGCTGCTCCGCGTGGCCGACGGTGACTCCGTGCGTGCCCATGGCTATGCCCTGCAGATCGACGATGCACCGCCCGCCCCGCTGGGTGCGCGCTACGAGTATGCTGTCGAGACCATCAGCCTTTGGGATATCAGCTCTGGTCTCTCGCCCGCTTTCTCCGGCCGTGTCAACTACGACAAGGTGCTACCTCTCACGCCGACCCTCTTCGCCGACTATGACATACCTTCTGGCGAGGTCAAGCTGGCCTGGGAGATGGACGACAAGGACGCGGGGGGAGCGGAATACTACTACTGCGTCTATCGCCGCCGCAAGGGGCAGGAGACGTTCCGGTTCATCACCGACGTGCCACAAGGCGTCCATACTTATACGGGCGACCTGCTGCAACCTGGCGAGTGGGCCGAATACTACCTGACGGTGCGCTTCCGCGATGGCCGCCAGGGACAAGTGTCTAACCGGGTGACGGTGGCCGCTCCGGCCAATCCGCCGTCAACCACAGAACAATGATCATGGACATGAAACCTATCCGCCGACTTACGGCCTCCCTATTGAGGCACCGCGCCGCGCCGTGGCTCTGTGCCCGCCGTCCTTGCGCTCACTTCCTGCGGCGACTTCTTCGAGTTTGGCGAGGAGCGCGCGACGTGGGACGGCAAGATAATCTGCCAGAACGACAGCTCCGTGGTCATGGTGGGTGACACGATGACCCTTTCCGTGGACTTCTCGCCACCCCGTCCCGACAGCCTCTCTGTCTTCTGGAGTGTGACCAGCGACGACTCCATCCCGCCAGCCTACGTCCTTGGCAACCGCTTCATAGGTGTCAGTCCGGGCACGGCCCATGTCATGGCCGTTCTTTCCAACGCCATGGCCTCCGCCTCCTGCTCCGTGCGGGTCATAGGACGGTGGGAGCAGCCCGACTTCAATCGTCTCCATCCCCACGACATGGTCATCTATGCCCATATCACCGTGAGAGGAGAGGAATGGAACCCCGACTCGATGATGGTCGGTGCCTTCATTGGCGGGCAGCTCGTGGGAATGGCCGTGCCAAAGACGGCCCACGACATCGACTATGCGCTGCTCCGCATCTGGGCGAAGCATGACACCCATGTGGGACGCATTCTCCTGCGGTGCTATGACCGCCGCCGCTTCCGACTCTACTCCGCGCCGCAAGACTTCGAGTTCGACACGGGTAAGACCCTCGGAACGCTGTCAAAACTCTATGATATAAACTTTTAGACAAATAGTACGACTATGAAGAAGATACGCTGCCTGCTGCCCCTGCTGCTTCTCGCGCTCTTTACGGGATGCACGCTGATGATAGACGAGCCGGAGACCGCCACCACTCCTCAGGAGACCGAGAACGGCGACGGCATCACCTCGCCACGCCGCATCGTGAGCGATATGGGAGAGGTGAGGTACCAAATTGGGCCAGAAACGAGGATGATAGACAAGGACTATCTGCCCTACCTCCTGACCTACAAGACCGACACGCTTGACCGGGTGACGGAGATCTACTTCAACAAGTCGATCCCCCTGGAGTTGCTGCCGCAGCGTGGAGAGTTTCTTGCCACGGACCAAACCGATGCGATTCCCAACGGACTGGCCCACCAAGTGAACCTTGTCCGCACTACCGACAACGGCTATACGGTCGAGGTATCTCCCGCGTCCTATGATGATGTGTACAAAACGCTCGATATCGTAACCGACTTTGACATCGTTCGAGTGCCCGTGGAGAAATCCAACGCCTACGGCTTTTGGAAAGTGGCAGGCGACGAGCCCGAGTATGAGTACAAACTGCGAGGCACTTATCTCAATCCTTTGGCACGCTATGCACCGCTCCGTGCGGATGATCCGGTTGATAAGAGATGGTCGATAGCCGATCTTGGATTTAAACTTTCAAAAGGACATTATACCAAGCTATTTAGTAAATATATGTTGGGGGATTCTGCGTGGGATTGGGAGCCGTCTGGTGGGAAGGCATCGTACAACTTCCATTTGGATGGTGACTTTGATGCCTATGCAGGACTTGAGATATTTTGGCACTTTCATTCTGACATCCGCAAGGATGATGGGTATGCTGATGTTGCGACCAGCATAGAATATGAGTTAAAGGCTGGTTTTGGTGGAGAGCGTGCCGAAATTGGCGTAACATTTCCTATCATGGGTAATAAAAGTTGGAATACAAAGGACTGGAAGCAGAAATACAAAGAAGCTTCTGGTACCAATCCTTTTAAGAAAATCTGCCAAATAGATAAGAGTGATTACTGGGTGCAGTTCAATTTCCCAGAAGCCAATTTTACGATTGGCCCCGTTCCATGTTCTGTAGGAGTTGATTTTGCTTGTACGGCAGACCTTTATGGATACTTGCAAATGGAGCAGCCATTCATCTTTGAGACAGGAATTAAGGGAACAATCCTCAAAACGGGATTCCACATCGATCCAGATTCTTCATATAGCTATCCAAAGCAGGGAGATCCCTTGGACAAACTGGCCGAACCATATATTATTACCCAAGGGGCCAAAGGCCTTCCAACTTTAGGTTTGGGCCTTCGTCCAAATGTCAATGCGGCTCTGACGTTTACAGCTGGTGAGTTGATTAAGGCAAGTATAGGCCCCACCATCAGCTGCCCTATTGAGTTTGGATGGGATTTCAGTAGGCCCGGTGAGCTAACGAAGGGTTTTCCATGGGAGCCAAAAGACTATAAAGGTGATGAGTTGGGTTATGCTGCCAACTCAGGCCTCACTTTTGATCCAACGGTATCCCTCGAAGCTGACGTGACTTTAGATCTGAAGGTTTGGGAATTCCCGTTGGCACACACTTCACTTGGAGAATGGAAAATTCCTATCGGATTCTTCAAGCGATGGAATCCGAAACTGAAGGTTGACAAAATCTATCCCTTGCCCGACAAGTCAAATGCAGATTCTACCTGCTACTACGCTACAATAAATACTGAAAAAGAAACCTTCTTCAGCACCCCAGAAGGTCTTCCAGAATTATATGTATATCAACAGTATGATGACCAGGGGAAACGTGCTACCTGTATTAGCCACGATAGCGAGAAATACGACCCTAAGGCTACTTACGAGTATGAATTTTATCTCCCAAAATCATACAGTGATATCTTTTGTTATGCCACTCCTGTGCTTGATGGCAAATACCATTATCCCGAGAAGTTTACACGCTTTAGTAAAACGCTAGAAATCAAAAACATCGAGCGGGTTCAAGTCACGGGGACAGGCGATGTACTCTCCGAATGGGAGGAGGCTGTCGGAGTGAAACTGAATCTCAAGGGGAAACTCATGGACCAATGTTCTTCGCTGGAACTGGTAGCCAGAATAGAAGCGGAAGAAGGTGGTTTCTTACCTACGCAAACATTCTACCTCGACGTGCCACAGTTTGGCAAAGAGTATGTCAAGAACCTTCTCTTTGTTATTGCCTATACGAACGTACGTCCTGCCAACGTGAGTTTTAGTCTTAGGTATTATGATGCAGAATTGAAAGACCATCTTCTGGACTACAAAATTTTTGAATTTAGCGATTACGACTTCAGCGGTGACGACCTCGATCTCGATAACATGAAGAAGTGGACGAAAAAGGGCTACGAGCTACTACAGTAAAACGAGCCACCCCGTAGATTCCTACAGTTCGTGTCCTGTCGCGCAGCAACGGATCCCCCCTTGCTGCACGACAGGGCATTTTGCATGATCGTAGCCCCGAAGTCAGCATTGCGCAACGAAAGCGATGGAGTGGGGGAGTGCTTGCACTTCCTTTCATACCTATACCCCGATAGGGGCGCGCGAAGAAACTTTCGGCATGGGACGCAAAAAGAGTTGAAAAAATTTGTCCCTTATACAAAAAAATCTTAACTTTGTAGCTGTATGCCAGTTTCGAAGCCACTAAACGGCAAGGACGACACGTTCGACCTCTTAATCCCACACGAAACACCATACTAAAACAATAAGAACCAATAACGACGAATTTTATGAAGAAACTCACCACCAACTCAAAACTGATCGGGTGCCTGATGGGCCTCAGTATCGTGGCGTTGGGCACAGGATGTACCGACAGCGACTACGATTTGTCCAGCGTCGATTCCACAATCGGCGTGGGCGGCGAGGGCCTGGAGCTGCCAACGAGCAGCACGGAGAACATCATTCTCGACGACGTGCTGAAACTAAACAACAGCGACTTTGTGAAGATAGCGGCCAATGGCGACTATATGTTCAACAAAGACGGCGACGAGGCCACGCCCTCCCATCCCTACATCAACAAGATCTGGGTGGAGAAGGCCAACGTCAACAACAACTTCCGCTTGCACATCACGCTGCCGAGCCAGAGTGCAGGAGCACGCAGGGCGAAGCTGAGCAACCCCGTCACGGCAGAGGGCAAGCTGGCCGAGTTCCACTACACCGGTGCCGCCTCCAACGACATCCACGAATTAAAAGAGGCCAGTGTGTCGTCCGACGTGGAGATCAGCGTGGCCGTCAGTGCCGATTTGAAGCGTGCGGTGAAGACCTTCAAGACCCTCACGCTCACCGTACCCTCCTATATGCGCCTCGACCTGCGCCAGTGCTCACCCTCCCAGCCCGACTACGATGCGGCCACGGGTGTAGTGACATTTCACAACGTGAGCAGCACGGCCAACATCAAGCTCCGTGCCGCGGTCAAGACCTTGGACTTCCAAAAGCCCGCCACGACGGACAACAAGCTACGCTTCACGCCAGGGCAGGATGGCAAGGATGGTCAAGTGGACCTCAATGGCGTGCTGAATGTGGGTATCTCTTTCGACGAAATCGATTATGCCCAGAGCGGTGGCGACCTCTACCTCTCAGCCAATATGTCGATGGGCTCCATCACGGTGCATGAGGCCACGGGTAAGTTTGATCCCGAGATCTCACTCCGCGACCTGGGACGCACCACCATCGGCTCCGTGCCCGACTTCCTGACCGACGGCGAGGTGTCGGTCAACCTCTACAACCCCCTCATCGACATCAATATCCAAAGCGACATCGACGTGGCGGGATTTGTCTCCGGCACACTCTATGCCGAGGATGCAAACGGCCAGGAAATGGCCAGGGTACGCATCCCCGAGTTCTACATCCGTCCGGATGGCTCCACCCATGTCTGCATCTGCAAGTATGCTGAGGGTGTGGATGCCTCCGCCTACGATCAGGTGGTGGCCGTTCCCCAACTCTCCGACATCATGCGTCGCATTCCGAAGACGGTACGCTTTGCCGCCGAGGCCCGTGCCGATGCCTCCCGCGAGGGCACGATGGAGCTTGGCAAGAGCTACACCATCCAGCCTGCCTATTCCATCATGGCACCGCTCGCCTTCGACGAGGGCGCACGCATCGTCTATAACGACACCATCGACGGATGGACTGACGACCTGGAGGACATCGACCTCATGGCGGGCAGCGCCATCGAACTGACGGCCAACGTGGAGAACAAGGTTCCCGCCTACCTGACCGTATCAGCCACCGCCATCGACGTCCATGGCAAACCGATCCCCGAGAACCGCATCAAGGTAGAGGTGTCCAACGTCATCAACGCCTCCGAGGACGGCAAAACCCCTGTCGTCACACCACTCAAGATACGACTGACCGAGGGCGAGCCGGGCAGCGTGGCTCTCGTTGATGGACTCACATTCCGCATCGAGGCAGCCTCGGGCGAGGAGGGTGCCAAGAGTATCGTAGGCCAGACCATCAACGCCTACAACCACACGCTGAAGGCGCGTGACATCAAGGTGCGACTCGTCGGCAAGATCATCGTAAACAAGGACTGATAACCACTTTTAGACCCAACACAACATCATGAATAGAAGCAAGAAATATATGATGGTCGCCGCACTGGCCACACTGTCCTGCGGCGCGATGGCCCAGGGACTCAATACGGGCTACTTCATCGACGGATATGCCTTCCGCCACAACCTCAACCCGGCGTATGGTAATGACCAGAACTACGTCTCGATACCCGCTCTCGGCAACATTCAGGTGCGCACGCAGGGCAATTTCGGCCTCGGCGACGTACTCTTCGACAACCCGCGCTATGGCATCGACAGCGACAAGAAGAAGACCACCTTCATGAATCCTTATATCGCTGACGGCGAGGCACTGAAGGGCTTTGCCTCGGGCAACAATCGCATCAATGCCGACGTGGACATTACGCTGCTCTCTGCGGGCTTCAAGGCCTGGGGCGGCTACAACACCATCTCGCTCGATGCCCGCACCAACGTAGGTCTGTCGCTGCCCTACGAGCTCTTTGCTTTTGCCAAGAACACGGGCAACCAAAGCTATGACATCGGCGACATCCACGCCCATGCCCAGTCGTTTGTGCAACTCGCTTTGGGCCACTCACGCCAGATCGACGACCGCCTGCGTGTCGGTGCCAAGATGAAGTTGCTTTTCGGTGTGGCCCGTGCCGATGCCGAGATCAAAGACCTGCGTGCCGACCTCAGCGGTCCGGACAAATGGACCATGACGGGACAAGCGATGGCCAATGTGTCGATGAAGGGCTTCACTTATAAAGAGGAGCAGAAAGAGTACAAGGTTGATGGACAGGGCACCTACCGTCGCGTGAACGACGTGGATGTCGATGGTGCCGGCCTGGGTGGCTTTGGTATGGCCTTCGACTTCGGTGCTACTTACAAGATCGACGACGACTGGACGGTGAGCGCCGCGCTGCTCGACCTTGGCTTCATCGGATGGAGCAACAACATGCAGGCCGTCAATCGCCAGACGAGTTTCGAGTTCAACGGCTTCACGACGTGGCTGTCAAGAAAGAGGACGCCATGGGCAACCCGAAGGACAACAGCTTGGAGTCGCAGGGCGACCGCTATGCCGACCAGATTGCCGACTTTGCCAACCTCTCCAGCGATGGCGACAAGGGTAGCCGCAGTACGGGTATCGGTGCGACGATGAATTTCGGATGCGAATACACGCTCCCGGCTTACCGCCAGCTGAAGTTCGGCTTCCTCAGTTCCACCCGCATCAATGGCAAGTATAGCTGGACCGACGCACGCCTGAGTGCCAACGTAGCCCCGCTGTCATGGCTCGATGGCGGCATGAGCTTCTCGGTCAATAGCTTCACGGCCAGCATGGGATGGGTCATCAACGCCCATCCGAAGGGTTTCAACTTCTTCATCGGCATGGACCACATCCTCGGCAAGACGAGCAAGGAGTTTATCCCCCTCAGTTCCAATGCCAGTCTGAACCTCGGTATGAACGTCACCTTCTGATAGTCAGCTACGGTTCGCCCAAACGGCGACCTGGCATGATTTCCCATAGCTGCGCCCGCCATCAGCCCCCACAGGCCGTTGGCGGACGCATCCTTTCGTCAGCGATTCCATCCTTTTGTCCCGTCTTTTTCGTCGCGATCTTCCTCCCGTTTCCATCATTTCCACCGCCATTTTAGTCCCTTTGCCGCCCCGTCACGGCACCCTGCTGCCTTGTCCCCAACATTTCTCCCTCATTTATTTGGTCGTTTCGGAAGAAAACTGTAATTTTGTCGCATATTTTAAACAATCTCCTGAAACAAGACGAACATGAAAGATGTAAGAATTGTAGAGTGTGTCCCCAACTTTTCCGAGGGCCGCAACATGGACGTGATTAACCAGATTACCCGCGAGGTCGAGTCTGTCAAGGGCGTCAAGCTCCTCGATGTCGATCCGGGTGAGGCCACCAACCGCACCGTGGTGACGTTTGTCGGCTCGCCCGAGGACGTCTGTGAGGCTGCTTTCCGTGCAGTCAAGAAGGCTGGCCAGCTCATCGATATGCGCCAGCACCATGGCGCACACCCCCGCTTCGGTGCCACCGACGTGTGCCCGCTCGTACCTGTAGCCGGCATCACGCTGGAGGAGTGTGCCGAGTTGGCCCGCAAGTTGGGTGAGCGTTTCGCCAACGAGTTGGAGATTCCTTGCTACCTCTACGAGGCCGCCGCACAGACCGAGGAGCGCAAGAACCTCGCCGTCTGCCGCCGTGGTGAGTATGAGAAGCTCGCCGAGCGTCTCGGCACGGAGGATGGTCCCGATCTGGGCAACCGTCCCTTTGACGAGAAGGTGGCACGCACGGGCTGCACCGCTGTCGGCGCACGCGACTTCTTGATTGCCGTCAACTATAACCTCAACACCACCTCCACCCGCCGCGCCAACGCCATCGCGTTCGACGTGCGCGAGAAGGGACGCCCCATGCGCGAGGGTGGTAGTCTCACGGGCAAGATCCTCCGCTACGAGAATGGATCACCCATCATGCAGCCGGGCACGCTGAAGGCCACAAAGGCCATCGGATGGTTCATCGACGAGTATGGCATCGCACAGGTCTCGATGAATATGACCAACATCAATGTCACCCCGCTCCACAAGGCCTTCGACGAGGTCTGCCGTGCCGCCGCCGAGCGTGGCGTCCGCGTGACGGGTACGGAGATTGTCGGTCTCATCCCGAAGCGCGTGCTCATCGAGGCTGGTGAGTATTTCCTGCGCAAGCAGCAGCGTTCCACCGGCATCCCCGAGGAGGACATCATCAAGATCGCCATCCACTCCATGGGTCTGGAGGACCTCAAGCCCTTCAACCCGAGAGAGAAGGTCATCGAGTATCTCCTGGAGGACGAGAACAAGACGGCGAAGCTCGTCGATCTCACGGTGAGCGAGTTTGCCAACGAGACTTCCCGCGAGAGTCCAGCACCGGGTGGTGGCACGATCGCCGCCTACATGGGTGCGCTCGGAGCTGCCCTGGGCACGATGGTGGCCAACCTCTCCGCCCACAAGCGTGGATGGGACGAGCGCTGGGAGGAGTTCTCTCAGTGGGCAGACCGTGGTCAGGATATCGTCCGCCGCGCCCTGCACCTCGTCGATGAGGACACCGAGGCCTTCAACCGCATCATGGATGCCTTCGGCCTGCCCAAGGGCACCGAAGAGGAGAAGGCTGCCCGCAGCCAGGCCATCCAGGACGCCACGCTCTATGCCACGAAGGTGCCCCTGGAGACGATGAAGACCGCCTATGCCGCCTTCGACATCTGCCGCGCCATGGCACAGGAGGGCAACCCCGCCTCTGTCAGCGACGCAGGAGTAGGCGCACTCGCCGCCCGCTCAGCAGTGCTCGGCGCATGGCTCAACGTCCGCATCAACGCTGCTTCTCTCAAGGACCGTGCCACTGCCGACGCCATCCTGGCCGAGGCCAAGGAGATGGCCGAGAACGCACAGCAGCAGGAGAAGGAGATCCTCGCCATCGTCGATACGAAGATCGAGGGATAAGACACCATACCGAAGCCCTTTGGCCGAAAGACGCCAAAGGGCTTTCACCATTGAACAAAAAATAACAAAATAATGACCTTAGCAGAATTTCAGGCCGACATCCGTGCCGGCATTCCCGCTGAGCTGCCGGCATTGCAGCCCTACGACACTACCATCAACCATGCGCCCAAGCGCAAGGATATCCTCACCCCGGAGGAGAAGAAGCTCGCTCTGCGCAACGCGCTCCGCTATTTTCCGAAGGAGCTTCACGCACAGCTCGCTCCCGAGTTCGCCGAGGAGCTGCGCCAGTACGGTCGTATCTATATGTACCGCTACCGTCCCACCTATGAGATGAAGGCCCGCAACATCTCCGACTATCCCCATCGTTCGGAGCAGGCCGCAGCCATCATGCTGATGATCCAGAACAACCTCGACCCGCGCGTGGCACAGCACCCGCACGAGTTGATCATCTATGGAGGCAATGGCGCCATCTTCCAGAACTGGGCACAGTATCGTCTGACGATGAAGTACCTCTCCGAGATGACCGACGAGCAGACCCTCGTGATGTACTCTGGCCATCCCTTCGGCCTCTTCCCGTCACACAAGCGCGCACCGAGAGTGGTCGTCACCAACGGTATGGTCATCCCCAACTACTCCAAGCCCGACGACTGGGAGCGCATGAACGCCCTCGGCGTGAGCCAGTACGGACAGATGACGGCTGGTTCCTATATGTATATCGGCCCGCAGGGCATCGTCCACGGCACGACCATCACGGTCCTCAATGCCGCCCGTCGTGTGATGCACGATCCCGCCCGTGGTGCCAAGAACCCCATCCCCCTCTTCGTCTCCTCTGGCCTCGGTGGCATGAGCGGTGCTCAGCCCAAGGCTGGCAACATCGCCAAGGTGGTCAGCGTCGTAGCCGACATCAATCCGCTCGCTGCCGAGAAGCGTCACGAGCAGGGTTGGGTCGATGAGCTCCACACCTCGCTCGACGAGTTGATTCCCGCCATCCGCGAGGCTGTGAGCACCAAGACGGTGAAGTCAATGGCCTACGTTGGCAATGTCGTCGATCTCTGGGAGCGCTTGGCTGAGGAGGATATCGAGGTCAATCTCGGTTCCGACCAGACCTCTCTCCACAATCCGTGGGCCGGTGGCTACTATCCCGTGGGTCTCACCCTGGAGGAGAGCAAGCGCATGATGGCCGAGGATCCGAAGGAGTTCAAGGCCCGTGTCGAGGAGTCTCTGCGCCGCCAGGTGGCTGCCATCAACAAGCTGACCGCCCGTGGC
>OHVB01000164.1_pt1 | contig 28140 bp, 18 predicted proteins | sample 1579331 | NCBI WGS metagenome assembly OHVB01 (sample SAMEA3882503, study PRJEB24775) | human gut metagenome | biome: human-associated habitat; feature: intestine environment; material: feces | place: Netherlands | collected 2009/2010
AACCAACAAAAAGTCAATAAAAAAAGAGTACTGTTTCACGTGAAACATGAGTTTTTTCCTCAAACAAACGTGAAACAATACTCTTTATTTTTTACCAGACTCACAGCATGCATCCGGACATTTCTCTTATCTAAGTGCCTGCTCCAGATACATGTGTGTTGTATTATCAATCAGCTTATGTGTCAGCTCTGCCATATGTTGTGTACTCTCCTGATTCTCAGAAGACAGCCATGTCTTGATCATTCCCACGCATCCATTCAGACAAAACGCATACGCATACTCAATGTCACGGTTGTCTTTCGGAAGACGAATTGACAAGCGATGCAGCACTGTATCTGCGATCAGTTTTTCTATACGATTCACAAAAGCCATATCTCCATTCTTTCCAAGAAGTGCGATACAAATATCCTTATTATGATCCAGGATCGTAAATATCTGCTCAATAAAAGGATACGAGCTCTCCTTATTATTAAGAGGATCCAGCGGATAGTCTGCCACCAGATGCGTGATTTCCTCCATCAATTCAGCCTCAATGGATTCCAGCATCTGATAGATATCTGTATAGTGAAGATAAAATGTGGAGCGGTTGATATCAACTTCTTCCACCAGTTCCTTTACCGTAATTTCCTTAATACTCTTCTTCTGCATAAGACGGGCAAGCCCCGCTCGCAACTGTGCCTTGGTCTTACGTACTCTTCTGTCAACTTTTTCCGCCATCTTAATTCCCCCTGCAATTCAAAAAAGCAAGCACGTTTCCTTCGCCCCAATCACTTATTACTTACGATACTCTGCAACTGTCATACAATGCATAATGCATCCTTCAAACGAATAAAAGCATTCGCTTTCTCTACGCCGATCTGCATGATACCAGATATCTGCTGTTGTTAAGAATTGACAAGATCAAAATTGTTAACGACGCCGACCTACACGATACCAGATATCTGCTGCATATTTGTGTTGAAACATAGGAATCCTGTCTGCATTTAATATTACCAACTGCACATAAATTCAAAGGAAATAACGTACTTTTTGTCTATTATGCAGTTTTTTATTTGTAATAGACACTTCCATTATTTCCGTCTATTAATATACATTCAGTAAAGATTTAATGGTTGTATCTGTGGTATGTGTTTAGTATAATACATCACGTAAAGAAAATCAACACTTTGTTTGATAATGGAATATTAAGCTATTAATAGATTTTAATATGATTAATAGATCTCATCGCCATTACTGGAATAAAGTTTGATTAATCAACTATGTTTGATAATACAATTTAATAAGAAAGGGATAGGTAATATGATCAAAAACGAATGGAAAAGCTTACTTCGTAACAAGCTCATGCTTATCGTCGTAATCGCCATTATCGTAATCCCGATCATCTATGCAGGTCTGTTTCTGAAATCCATGTGGGATCCTTACGGAAACGTAGACAGCCTGCCAGTGGCCGTGGTAAACGAAGACAAACCTGTCGAGTATAATGGCAAGACCTTAAGCATAGGTAAGGACATGACGGATGAGCTGAAAGACAACGACTCAATGGCATTTAACATTGTAGACAGCAAAACAGCAGAGGACGGTCTGGCCAATGGAACCTATTACATGGTTATCAAAATTCCGGAAAATTTCTCCGCAAACGCAGCCACTGTAATGGACAACGATCCAAAGCAAATGGAGCTATCCTATGAGACAAACCCTGGAACCAACTATATCGCCTCCAAGCTCAGTGAAACAGCAATGCTGAAGCTTCGTGATAACATTGCTTCCAAGGTTACGGAAACCTATACAGAAACCGTTTTTGATTCTATCTCAGAAGCAGGTGACGGAATGCAGGAAGCTGCAGACGGATCCGGAAAGATCGAAGACGGACTGAATACAGCAGCTGATGGTAACAAAACAATTACCAAAAACCTTAAGAAGCTTTCCACCAGTACTCTTACTTTCGTAAGCGGTGCTGACAGTCTCACCGAAGGTCTTAAGACCTACACCGATGGTGTTGCAAAGGTTAACGATGGTGCAAAGAGCCTGGACGATGGTGCAGATCAGCTGAACAGCGGCGTTGCAACTCTCACAGAAAAGGTTCCTGAGCTGACAACCGGTGTAGATACTCTGGATGAAGGTGTTCAGCAGTACACCGCTGGTGTGGATGAGCTTAATAAAAATTCTGATACACTGAAATCCGGTGCAAGCAGCCTGGAATCCGGTGCAAATGCATTAAGTGCAGGTATTGATACTCTTTCCGACGGAGCAACACAGTATGTAGCTGGTGCTGACACTCTTGCAGATGGAACTACCACCTATGTGGCTGGTGCTGGCAAACTCGCAGCCGGTGCCAAAGAGCTTGCAAAACTTGAAGACGGACTCACAACAGTTTCCAATGGTATCTCTCAGCTGAATACCGGTGTTACCAAAGGAACCGATGACTCACAGTCACTGATATCCGGAACACAGCAGCTGGAAAACGGACTGAAAGCCCTGAACGATAAGGTTTCTGCTCTGAAAGAGGGAACAACACAGGAATCCATCAACAAGCTTGCAGCCGGCCTTACTTCCGCAAAGGATGGTATGGACACAGCCGCAGCTGGTATGAACAATGCTGCAGCTGGTATGAACAATGCCGCAGACGGAATCAACAACGCAGCCGGATATATCACTCAGGCCGCAGGCATCACAAGTCAGACCAGCAGCAGTATCACAGACAGTCTGATCCCTGCTCTCCAGAATGCAGGCACACAGTTCTCACAGGTAGGTGATCAGGTCAGCAGCATCCTTACAGGATACGGACAGCAGACAACGGAAGCACTTACTGATGCAAATACCAAGATCGGTACTGCCGGACAGACAATGACCGATTTAGCAGCACAGCTTCAGGCGATTCAGGCAACCGCTTCTGAGGACGGAACCATTTCCGCAGCAGCTCTGAATGATGTGATCAACGCTTTAAACAGCGTAGCCGGTGGAATGACTGGCGTGGACGGTTCTTACATGAGCAGCTATTCTGATCAGGTTTCACAGCTTGCAGCTGGTGTATCCGGTCAGCTCTCTTCTACTCAGGAAAATCTGAATGCTGTTGCTTCCAAGCTTAACGAAGCAGCTTCCGGACTGACTCAGATCTCCGGAGGACTGACTCAGGGTGCCGGCACACTTTCTGAGGGTGCAACAACCATGACAGATGGTGCAAACCAGATGAGTGCAGGTGCAACAACCATGAGCGCAGGTGCAGAGCAGTTATCTGCAGCTACAAGTCAGCTTCCTACAGATCTGATCGCTCAGCTTTCTGCAGGTGTTACCCAGCTGTATCAGGGTGCACAGGCTGTAAACACAGGAACCAAGAACGTTTCCGCAGGACTTCAGTCTCTGGAAGACGGCACAGTCGAAGCCTTCCCGGCTGCAGCAGCAGGAATCAAAGCTCTGAACGATGGATTTGACCAACTGACATCTTATGATAAGCAGCTCAACGATGGTGCAAAGAATCTGAAAACAGCCGGCAAACAGATCACTGGCGCACTTCCGGATATCAAATCCGGTGCAGGTCAGCTGGCAGATGGTTCTAAGGCACTGACAGATGGAATCACAACTTACACCGATGGTATTGCTAAGCTTTCCGAAAACAGTGCTGCTCTTACAGACGGCACCAAGAAACTGGCAACAGGAGCCAATGCTCTTTCCAGCGGTGCTGCTACTCTTGCAGATGGAACAAAAGCATTAGCCGATGGTTCCGGAACACTGACAACCGGAATCACAACCTACACCGATGGTGTTGCTAAGCTTTCCGAAAACAGCTCCGCTCTTACAGACGGTACCAAAAAGCTCTCAACAGGAGCCAAAACCCTTTCCAGCGGTGCTACTACTCTTGCAAACGGAACTAAGACATTAGCAAACGGTACCTCAACACTTCTCAGCGGTACCGAAAAGCTTGTAAGCAACAACAGCACACTTAACAATGGTGCAAAACAGCTTGCAGATGGCGCTGCCCAGATCCAGAGCGGTTCCTCTCAGCTGTATGATGGCTCCAAGAAGCTTGGAAGTGGTATGAAAGAACTGAAAGACGGTTCCAAGACACTGACCACAAGCCTCAGCGATGGAGCTACCACTGTAAAAGACAATTCAGCAAGTGATGAAACGATCAAAATGTTCGCAACTCCTGTTGTAAGCGATGAAACAAAACTTACCGATGTCCCGAATAACGGACACGCAATGGCACCTTACATGATGTCTGTAGGCCTCTGGGTCGGCGCACTGGCATTCTGCCTGATGTATCCTCTGGCTCAGTATAAAGGCAAACTGAAATCCGGTTTCGCATGGTGGGCAAGCAAAGCTTCCGTCCTTTATCCGGTAGCGATCCTTCAGGGAATCTGCCTGATCCTGCTGTTACGTGCATTTAACGGATTCACACCTGCAGAGATGGGCAAAACCGTACTCTTCGCCTGCCTGACATCAATGACCTTTACCTCTATCATGTACTTCTTCAACATTACTCTTGGTAAAGTAGGAAGCTTCCTGATGCTGGTATTCATGGTCGTTCAGCTTGCAGGATCTGCCGGAACTTATCCGGTTGAGGTTTCACCTTCATTCGTTGCAAAGATCCATGCATACGTTCCGTTTACTTATACGGTCGACGCATTCCGTGCAACGATCAGCGGTGGCCGAAGCATTACCACTTCCATTATTGTAATGGTTGCACTGTTAGTGATCTTCACGATCCTGACGATCCTTCAGTTCAATCACATGACCAAGAGAAAGAAAGCAGAAAAAGTTGTTCTCTTCGACTGGCTGGAAGAAAGAGGTCTTGCATAATACTTAGTTACTGACAGAAGCTCCCCCGAACCTTCTGTTAGATATAGAAAAATTAAAACTGTACAGTTGCTCAGATGAGCTTCTGTACAGTTTTTTTTATGTTGTCTCCACCAATTCTCCACGCTACTATTATAGCAGCTACAGAAAATCAAGCGGATAAAAGCATCCGCATTTGGTTAGATCTGATCAGGTAAATCCCTGCACAGTTACGCAAATCAAGCCGCGACAATTACAGTGACTTACCTGCAACCAAAAATTCACGCATACATAAGGAAGAAATCTATGAAAAAGAGAACAACCCAACTGCTATCCCTTATGATCTCCGCTGCCATGATCGCCAGTACACCGTGCCGGACCTATGCAGCAGATTTCAGTTCAGAAACACTCCTGTCAGATTCAGAAGAAGCGGCAATATGACTTCTCAGATCTACTCACAAACCGTAGCTCTTTCTGACTGCAAGCCTGCGGTTTTCAATGGAAAAGCAACCTGGTATGCATCTAATCCACTGACCGCAAAAACAGACGGAATCATCACCTATGCTACACCATTTACCGTCTTCATGGTAAAACCTGGAAAGCTATCGGCAATACAAAAAATACAACCTACACCGATAAAAAGCCAGGCACCGCAACCAAATACCGTATCCGTGCATACCGCATCACAAACGGTAAAAAAATATACGGACCTTATTCATCTGTAAGGACCGTAAAATAATAGCAACATAAAAACACCCCGGAAAATCCTGATCTATGTGGTGTCTCCGAATATCTGATCATCAAGCGGATATTCGGAGATCACCTTATTATTTACGGATCTCCGAGGTGTTTTTATTTATTTTCTTAATATTTTATTTTTCCGTCTCAGCTGTTGGTGTTGCTGTGGCTTCTGTCTCTGTTTCACCGTTTACCATGGTTTCATATGCATTGAACATTTCTTTTACTGTCATTTTGTTTACAAGAAATACCTTGTCTCCAACGACAGCTGCATAATAGTTTGTGTCATATGTGTAGAAGGTAACGGTTGTCTGGTTCTTGTCAGAGTCTGTGAATACAGCGGTCATCTCCGGATCTGCAGCCGGTGTATAAGCGTCTGTCAGTCTCTTCTGTCCTGCCATGTTTATCAGCTTGTTGTAGAAGGTGGTAAAGGTTGTACTTTCTATTTCCTTACCATCCAGCTGATAGGTTGTTGTTTCTTTTTCGTTTCCGTCATCATCTGTGGATGTTTCACGTGAAACATTTACAGTACTTGTTGTTTCACCGTAAGTAACCTGGAGCTGATCCAGATTTTTTACAGACAGATAATTGACGATCAGTGACCAGAGATCTGACGGCGTCTTGTCAATAACTGCACTCAGTGTATCCGTTGACATTGTATAGATCTGTTTGTTATCTACCGTTACATATCTGCTGCCATCTCCTGCCTCATCACCAACATAAATGACAAGCTGTTTATCTACTGTGGTTGTCTTGCTGTCTGCATCTTCTGAGCTGCTATCCGTGTCAGCGCTGGCGCCGCTCTCAGAATCACTCTCAGAGGCCGTAGAATCGTTTTCTCCGGATTCTGTACTGTCTGTGCTGTCATCCTTCACCTCTTCCTGATAATCCACTGTAATCGTCGCATAGGGCTTATCAAGGCCATACTGGGAAAGATCCTCTGCATTGTAGTTTACAAACTGGTCAAATGCAAAGCTTCCAAGTCCGGAGGTTACGTTTCCTGCTGCCGTTGTATCGGCAGACTCTTTATCGCTACTTCCGTCACCGGAAACATTCCAGGTAGCTCCGTCGGAATTTTCTTCCAGGACATAGGAATCTTTATTCTCACTGACCTGGACCTTTTTCACTGTGGAAGAATCAATTGTCGGGAAATCTTCTCCCTGTGCATAATCGTAAAGGGAATTCATAAACGGAGACACTGTGTCCGCTGCCACTACATATACCGTGCTGTCATCATCATCCTTGGAAATGTAATACTGATTCGTAGACGTATTCTCATCTCCGATGTTGAGCTTCGTTGTCCCATCAGCGGTATCAACGGTTACTGTATTAGATGGGGAATCCAGTCCATATTCCGTAAGATCCTCCACATCCTCCAGGACTCTGTCCGCTTCCACCTTTTCGATGGCGGAAGCTGCGGAATCCAGAGTTGTCTGATTTACAGGAAAAGCAGTCTCATCCTTTTTCACCCAGGAATCATCTTTTTTCTCAAAGGTCACTTCCTTCTTGTCTACGATAAATTCCAGGGATTTAATGTCATCCGTTTTCACGGAAAATACTTCTGTTTTGCTTTCCTCTTCGCTGCTCTCTGTCTTTTCTTCTTTGGATACGTAGGTGTTCAGTCCCACATAAACGCCGCCGAGAACTGCCAGAACAACAACTGCTGAAACAAGTTTGGTTGATTTTTTCATTATGCTTTTCTCCTCTTAAGCCAGATTAAAAATCCTGCAACAAGGAACACTCCCGGGATCAGACCAATGGTACAGATCTTCCAGAAGGCTGCAGCATAATCGGTTACTGTCAGGCTTGTGGACTCAAGGCTCTTGGATGGAATAGAAACGGAATTACTGTCGTCTGTGCTGGTCATCCAGTTTAAGGACTCCAGAAGGAGCTTTTCATTTCCGCCGGATACCATCTGGTTTATCTGGCTCTCCATCAGATTTGCTGTGGAGTAGTAAACGATCTGTGTTTCCTTATCATCATCCAGTTTCTCAGTGATAGCAACACCAAGATCAAACGGTCCGTCTACATCTCCGTCTTCCTTTTCGATATTGCTGCTCTGCATATTTGTTTTGGAGTAAGCCTTGTCAGAGGTTGTCAGGATACTGTCGATGGTTACGGTATCTCTTACATCATCTGTTTTCTGAATACCCTGTGCATATGGAGCCAGTACATAAGAGCCTGCGGAAGCGGTCTCAGAGCTTGCATCTGTGCTGTTAACAGTCGGTACCAGATAATACGGCATCTGCATTCCATAATGCTGGCTGTCGCCCTCAAATACGATTCCTGCTGCACGTTTTACGCCATAATTTTCAAGGACAGCATCGAAGTTCGGCAGATCATCCTGTGTATAATCAGAGAAGATCATAGCTTTTCCGCCTGCCTCCAGATAATCCAGGAGCTCTGTTTTTTCTTCCTCGGAAATATCGCTGGTCGGAGATACGATCATCAGGCAGTCTGCATCATCCGGAACCTTTCCCTCTGTGAGAAGGTTCAGCTCCTTGATATCAATGTTTGCTTTCTGGATATCTTCTTTAAAGCTGGAATCCAGATCTTTTTCTCCGTGTCCGGATAAGGTGTACATGATCGGAAGATCCTTGGATGTTACATAACCGATCGCACTTGTGATCTGTCCTTCTCCATCAAATCCGGTAGTAGTCTGCTGCCAGGTATTATAGTCTACTGAAGAGGAATACATATCTTTGTAATTGATAACCTTGTTTCTGTCGCCGCAGACTACGATCAGGCTGTTTGATGCAAGATCATCGGTTGTATATTCCGATGCAAATTTCGGATTTACAACAGGGTCTTTCACCTCAACTTTAATATGCTTGGACTCATCTTTATAACGTGAAAGCAGATTGGAGATCGTGTCGTCCTCAGAACCGCTTGCCGCGATCTGATAAATGGTAACATCCTTATCCAGTGCCTTCAGTACCTTCTTTGTTTCATCACCGATGGTGTAAAGCTTGGATGAGCTTACATCCAGCTGTGAATATTTGGATGGGATCGCACCGACGATCATATTGATCACAACCACGATCACGATAAAGACTGCTGCCATAGCCATGCTGTAGGAACCATTTTTGATATGTTTTTTGCTGATGGTGCCTACCAGCTTTTTCGGATCCGGTTTATGTTTCTTTTTGCCGGAGTCCTGTGCGGTCTCCGGTACGGCTGCCTCGCCTTTATTTTTCTTAAATTTCTCACTGAATTTCATTTCCATTCACCCCCTAGTTCCAGCGTCTCTTCTGAATGGACTGCATGGTGAGAAACAGACAGATTGCAACGACAGAGATAAAATATACGATTCCTGTCACGTCAAACACGCCTTTTGTAAAATTATCATAATGTCCGCTCAGGTTAAATACGTTCAGTACCTTCTGGATACCACCCTGGAAAATACTGGATTTTACAACGTATACGATCACAAGGGCAATCTCTCCCACAGCTCCGATCACTACAGAGATCAGGACATTTTTGATCATGGTATAAATGATGATCGCGATCGCCACGATCAGAAGTCCGAATGCCACTGCAGTTGACATGGAGGTCTGTGAAAAGAATGAGGAAATTCCGTTCATCATATAGAAGGCGAACAGGAATACAAACGTAAGTACTGCTGCAATTACCTGGCTTTCTGTAAGCGCTGACATAAATACACCGATCGCCAGATTCGCGCATCCCAGAAGGAAAAATCCCAGGATCCCGGTGTATGCGGAAGCATAGGAAATCGTTCCGAACTTACTCATGATCAGAGGATACACGCACATGATCACGACCGGAATGGCAAACACAGCTACCAGTGCAAGATATTTTCCAAATACGATATCCCATACAGATACCGGTGCGGTCAGAAGAAGCTGATCCGTTTTCTGCTTGCGCTCTTCTGCAAGTACACGCATGGAAAGGATCGGCACACCGATCAGGAACACGAAGGTCAGTGCGCTTAATGTAGATTCAAATTTTGAATAACCTGCTGAGAGCTGATATGCGGAAAAATAAATTCCGGTCAGCACCAGGACAAAAAATATGAAGAGATATCCAACCATGGAGGTCAGATAGCTTTTCAATTCTCTTTTAAAAATCGCTGTCATGACTGATCCCCCTCTTTTTTATCTGAAGCTTTCTCCGTTTTCTCAGATTTTTCTGTTTCCGAAGATTTATCTTCTACCGGTTTCCACTGTGAGCTTTCCGGTTTTCCGGCGGATTTTTTCTCTCCTTCGGTAAGCTCAAGGAATACATCCTCAAGGGAAACTCTCTTAACCTGCATCTCATAGATCGGACAGTTCGCTTTTGCCATAGCGTAGAAGACTTTTTCACGGATATCCACATTTTCCTGAATGGAAAGTTTTGTTTTCCACAATTTCTCATCGCTGTCATAGGACATTTCCACTCCGGTTACGCCTTCGATCGTTTCCAGAGCTTTTCGAATCGTGTCTTTCTCGCCTTTTACCTTCATAAGGAGGCTGTTGGAGCCTGCTGCCAGACGTTCCAGATTATCCGGTGTATCGCTGGCTACCAGCTTTCCATGGGAAATGATCAGAACATAATCACACACTGCTCTTACCTCGGAAAGGATATGGGAGCTTAGGATAACCGTGTGCTTCTGCTTCAGGCCTTTGATCAGGTCACGGATCTCGATGATCTGCTTCGGGTCAAGTCCTACTGTCGGCTCATCCAGGATGATCACCTCCGGATATCCCAGGATTGCCTGTGCAAGGCCCACCCTCTGGCGATAACCTTTGGAAAGGTTTTTGATCAGACGGTCTTTCATGTCTGTGATCTTTACCATATCCATGACTTCTTTTATCTGCTTGTCTTTTTGGTTTCTTGGGATTTTTTTCAGATCAGCCGCAAATTTCATGTACTCAAGAACAGTCATGTCAAAATAGAGCGGCGGCATTTCCGGCAGATAGCCGATACATTTCTTGGCTGCCTCCGGTTCCTCCAGAATATCATGACCATCGATCATCACTTTTCCTTCTGTGGAAGCAATGTATCCTGTGATCATGTTCATAGTTGTTGATTTTCCTGCACCGTTGGGGCCCAGGAATCCGTAAATTTTCCCCTTTTCGATCTGAAAGGAAAGATGGTCAACTGCAGTATGATCGCCATACTTTTTGACCAGATTACTTACTTCGATCACTTTACTCTCCTCCTTTTATTCTCAGGGAAATACTTTTTTTAATTATCGATTTCCCATTTTATAAGATGCCAGAGGCAAAAGGTCCTGAAACTGAAGCCCTTGACTCTGGCGTCTTTTCAACACCAATAGAAAATGCCCCTGGATGAAACAGAGAATGGGGGAATCCAGGGGCATCTCTATCGGATTATAGTGTAAAAGTAATTTGTGATAAAAGTAGGATAAATTTGTGATAATTTTGTGAAACTCCCGGACAAAAAAATCTCCTGTCGGACAGATTTTGCCTTTGTTCGACAGGAGGTATCTTATGCCAGTGGCTCTCTGAGCGGTGTTCCGGCTTTTCTCGGATATTTGCCCGGGGTGTTCTTTACCTTCTCGATAATGACCAGGGAGCGGCCGATCTCGGAGCCCGGAAGGTCAAAGTACTGAATATCCCTGATCTTTCCACCAAGGATCTTTACTGCTTTCTCTGCTGCTTCTGCTTCTTCCTTTACAGAACCGGATTTATAGGAGACAAAAAGCCCTCCGACTTTTACATACGGGAGACAGTATTCAGACAGGGTTGCAAGTCCGGATACTGCTCTGGATACGCAGAGATCATATTTTTCTCTGTAGGCTTTGTTTTTTGCATATTCTTCAGCTCTTCCGTGAATGGCGGAAATCCCCTCCAGGCCCAGGAGCGCAAAGGTTTCTTCCAGGAATTTTACTCTTTTATTGAGGGAGTCCAGAAGGCAGGCTTCCACCTCCGGGAAGGCGATCTTCAGGGGAACACCCGGGAATCCGGCGCCGGTTCCGATGTCCATAACGGTTTTTATCTTACCCATATCTACAGCCTTGACGCAGCAGAGGCTGTCTAGGAAATGTTTCACGAGAACCTCGTCAAATTCTGTGATACCGGTGAGGTTCATGACTTTGTTTTTTTCTACAAGATATTCGTAGAACCGAATAAACTGGTTTTTCTGCGTGTCACTGAGTGTGATCCCAAGCTCCTCGCAGCCTTTTTCCAGGATTTCTAAATTGTACATGCAGCTTCCTCTCTTATTTTCTGTGTTTTATTGTTATTCTTTGTATTATCTGTGTTTATGTTCGGATCTGCTTTCCAGATATACAAGAAGCACGGAAATGTCAGCCGGGGATACACCGGAGATACGGGACGCCTGGCCGATGGACACCGGTCTGTAGGCTTCCAGCTTCTGGCGTGCCTCAATGCGGAGGCTTCCTACATCTTCGTAATCAATGTCTTCCGGAAGCTTTTTCTGCTCCAGTTTCTTAAATTGCTCTACCTGCTTCATCTGGCGGCGGATGTAGCCATCATATTTGATGTTGATCTCTACCTGCTCACATACATCTTCCGGAAGCTCCGGTCTTTCTTTATCGATGGGTGCAAGCACCTTATAGTTAAGCTCCGGCCGACGGATCAGCTCTGCAATGGTAGTTCCGGATTTCAGAAGGGTACTGTTCAGAGATTCCAGAAGGCTCTGTACCTCTGCAGAACCACCTACGGTTGCATGTTCCACTCTCTCGATCTCTTCCTGGATCCGGCGCTCTTTTTCCTGTAATTTATGGTATGTCTCATCATCGATCAGGCCGACCTCCCAGCCTTTTTTGCGAAGACGAAGATCTGCGTTGTCCTGGCGGAGGAGCAGACGGTACTCAGCACGGCTTGTCATCATTCGGTACGGCTCATGGTTCTCCTTTGTTACCAGATCATCGATGAGAACGCCAATATATGCCTCTGAGCGGTCCAAAATCAGCTGTTCCCGGCCTTTTACCTCCATAGCTGCATTAATTCCCGCTATGAGGCCCTGAGCGGCTGCTTCCTCATATCCGGAGCTTCCGTTAAACTGTCCGCCGCTGAAAAGGCCCTTGATCTTTTTGAATTCCAGTGTGGGATAGAGCTGGCGCGGATTGATGCAGTCATACTCAATAGCGTAAGCATTTTTTACAATCCTGGCGTTCTCCAGACCCGGTACGGAATGGTACATCTCGTACTGAACATCCTCCGGCAGGGAGCTGGACATTCCGCCGATGTACATTTCATTTGTGTAAAGACCTTCCGGTTCGATAAATACCTGATGGCGTTTTTTGTCTGCAAAACGAACTACTTTATCCTCAATGGACGGACAGTAACGTGGTCCGGTTCCTTCGATCATTCCGGAATAAAGGGGGGATCTGTCCAGATTTGCACGGATGATCTCGTGTGTTTTTTCGTTTGTATAGGTCAGCCAGCAGGATTTCTGCTCGATCTGTACAGATTCCGGGTCTGTGGAAAAAGAGAACGGTACGACTCTTTCATCTCCGAACTGCTCTTCCATCTTAGAATAATCAATGGTGTTTCCGGCGATTCTGGCCGGAGTTCCTGTTTTGAAGCGGAACATTTCGATCCCCAGCTTTTTCAGGGAATCCGTAAGGTAATTGGCTGCCTGAAGGCCGTTTGGTCCTGTATAGTTGCTGACGTCGCCGTAAATGCAGCGGGCCTTGAGGTAGGTTCCTGTACAGAGGACTACAGCTTTTGCGTGGTAGGTGGCTCCTGAGAAGGTTTTTACACCGGTGATGTGCCCGTCTTCTACCAGAAGCTCGGTCACTTCACCCTGGCGGATGGTTAAGTTCTCTGTATTTTCCAGTGTCTTTCTCATTTCTGTGCTGTAGGCCTGTTTATCGGCCTGTGCACGAAGGGAATGGACTGCAGGGCCTTTGGACTGGTTGAGCATTTTGGACTGGATGAAGGTTTTGTCTATGTTTTTACCCATTTCCCCACCGAGAGCATCCAGCTCACGGACGAGATGCCCTTTGGAGCTGCCGCCTACATTGGGGTTGCAGGGCATAAGGGCGATGCTGTCTACGCTGACTGTGAACATGACTGTGTTGAGCCCTAAGCGGGCGCATGCCAGTGATGCTTCGCAGCCTGCGTGACCGGCGCCTACTACTATGATGTCGAAAAACTGTTCCAGATTTTTCATGCTTTTTCTCCTTTATTTTTTCTCTTATTCTTTTTCTTTATTTTTCTTTGTGATTTTCTTTTTCTTTGTTTATTGTGTGGTTGGTTTTTGGTTTTATTTTTACTTTCTTGGCAGAGGGCCTGGTTTTTTTGCTTTGGGAAGCTGTGGAAAACCGCAAAGGGGCCGTAAAGCCACGGCCCCTCTGCACACCCCTCGGGCTTTTTTTAGGAGTTCTTGGGTTGTGGTGTGTGATACGGTGTTGACTTTTGTCTGTATGCTTCGGTGTTGGATGTGAAACGTTGTGCCGAGGGGGTTTTGAGTTCTTGGGTTGTGGTGTGGGGTACGGTGTTGACTTTTGTCTGTATGCTTCAGTATTGGATGTGAAACGTTGTGCCTATTGTTGTGATGGAACTGTAACGAGGTTCTCGACGTGCGATGCACGTCTGCGGGGTTATTCCTGCTTCCGTCTGCCATATTTCGGCTCAGTGTTGAATTGCCAGTACAGAAGCATACAGGTACAAGTTAGCATCTTTCAGCATTCCACAATCGCCGCACTATATAAAAAAGGCCCAGGGGTGTGCAGAGGGGCGCGGCCTTGTGCCCCTTTGCGGTTTTCTCACATTTCAATGTGATCTACCCTCTGCGGGGCCGCAGCCTATGTGCCATACAGCCGGAGGCCGCAGCCTATGCGGCATATACGGCCGAGGTTCCACAACCCATGCGGCATATACAGCCGGAGTTCCGCAATCTATGCGGTATATACGGCGGGGTCTCCGCAATCTATATTATGCAACAATATATCCTACAGAAATATACAAAGTTCCGTTTGATACATTTCGGCTCAGTGTCGAATTGCCGATACAGAAGCATACAGACACAAGTTAGTTTCTTTCAGCTTTCCACAATCGCTGCACTATATAAAAAAGGCCCAGGGGTGTGCAGAGGGGCGCGGCCTTGTGCCCCTTTGCGGTTTTCTCACATTCCAATGTGATCTACCCTCTGCGGGCTTCCGCAGTCCATGTGGCATACAGCAGGGAGCCGCAATCTATGCGGTTATACGACCGGAGTTCCGCAATCCATGCGGCATATACGGCCGGAGTTCCGCAATCCATGCGGCCATTCGGCCGGGGCCTCCGCAGCCCATGCGGTTATTATTTCCCCATACAAAATTTAGAAAATATCTCATTAACAAGGTCTTCCCCAAGTGATTCTCCCAGAATCCGTCCCAGACTTTCGTATGCATCTGTCAGGTCTATGGAATAAAAATCCTCCGGCATTCCGCTTTCTATGCTATTTTCTACCAAAGAAAGACTTTCCTGTGCTTTTAAAAGCTCCTGTCTGTGGCGTTCATTGGTGATGTAGACTTCATCATTGAAGTCAATCTCCCCACTGAAGAACATTTCCCGGATTTTTTCTTCCAGGTCTGTGATCCCGGTTTCTTCTTTTGCGGAGATTGGGATCACCGGCTGGTTTATTCTGCTCTTTAAATCCTCTATATCTATAGCAGATTCAAGGTCTGTCTTGCTGTAGAGGACAATTGTCTTTTTCTCTTGCAAAATTTTTATGATTTCTTCATCGTTTTCATCTAACGGTACGGAGGAATCTACGACATAGAGGATCAGGTCTGCGTCTGCTGCCATTTCTTTGGCTTTGGATACACCGATTTTCTCTACGATGTCTTCTGTCTGGCGGATTCCGGCTGTGTCAGCGATCTTTAATGTGATCCCATGCAGGTTGATATACTCTTCCAGTACGTCTCTGGTGGTTCCTGCGATATCGGTCACGATGGCTCTGTCCTCTCCCAGAAGCAGATTCAGCAGAGAAGATTTCCCTGCGTTCGGCTTGCCCAGGATCACGGTACGGATACCTTCCTGTATGATCTTTCCGTCTCCGGCTGTTTTTAACAGGTTCTGTATTTTTTCTTTTTCTTCTGCTACGATCTGCTCTAATTCTTCCGAATATCCTGTCAGATCATAGTGCTCCGGATCGTCTAATGCCGATTCAATGTACGCTATATGGTACAGTAGTTTTTCTCTGATCTGCTGTACATTTTTTCGGACTGAGCCTTTTAATTGTCCTACGGAATTCTTTAATGAGTACTCATTTTTGGACTGTATCACGTCCATAACGGCCTCCGCCTGGGAAAGATCGATCCTTCCATTGAGGAATGCACGCTTGGTAAATTCTCCCGGCTCGGCAATAATGGCTCCGTTTTTCAGCACAGTTTCCAGTACTTTTTTCATAGCCAAAACACCGCCGTGGCAGTCGATTTCTATGGTATCTTCCCCTGTATAGGTTCTTGGTGCGCGCATGGCCATGACCAGCACTTCGTCTACCATTTCTTCGTTATCATAAATATATCCATAATGGATGGTGTGGCTTGGGACGTTTTTCAGAGATTTTTTTCCACCCTTGGAACGGTATACTCCGGATGCGATCTCAAAAGCCTCCGGGCCACTGATCCTGACGATCCCGATTCCCGATGCGCTCATGGCTGTGGAAATCGCAGCAATCGTTGTCTCTTCCATTTTTCACTCTCCTTTGTCAAACGGATAAAAGCATCCGCTATATCACACTGCAGCTGATCGCTGCCATGCCGTTTATCCTGATCCAGCGGATAAAAGCATCCGGTTAAACGCAAAAATGTTACTCCGGAAAAGCTTTTTACACGCAAAAAACACGTGTTATTCACGCTTTCACCTAGAATAACATCTTCTGTCAGTTTCCATATTTATAATGCTAGAGCGTGTTTGAAAAAGGCTTTCTGCAAGATGTGCGTCACAATTTGTGGGAGATTTTGTCCGGATGAGGGCGCCGTAGCGGGCTACGGCAACTGAATTCGGGTAAAATATACCGCAAAGTGGGGCGTGCAGATTACGGGAATGATTTTTCAAACACGCTCTAACCTTCAGTTCCTGCAATATCTGCCCCATATAAAATTATCCGTAATCGGTAAATAAAACATCCTCTACATTCGAAAAAGCTTCCAGTTCTCTCCCATCTGCACAGCCAGATATACGATCTCAAAGATCACAGCTACAGATCCAAGCTTAAAAAGCAGGGAATCCACAAAGCCTCCTGCCTTACAGAAATCCAGCGCAATGCCTCCCGGCAGCGGATACAGGATCCGTACCCGTTTCCGGTTAAAGCAGTCCAGCACCAGATGTGATGCGAATCCAACCACAAAATAAAGGACCAGCTTCACGGACACCATGGATATGGCTGCACTTAAAATGGCCATAGCCATGATCGAATGCATAAATGACCGGTGCGGCTGATTTTTTCCAAAGGCGCAGACTGCAATAAAAATAATAACTCCCATGGCAACCGGCGCCATAGACTGGTTATTGCGGATCTTTTCCCAGATAGAAAAATCATAAAAATAATTCAATGCGATCTCTGCTGCCACAAGCAGTACCGCGATCAGTGTGATCCGGTCCGCATCCTTATGGGATTTGGAGGTTCCTACATCAATGTCGCTGATCAATGCTCCAAGCATTCCTGTTCCTGCCGCAAGTACCAGACCGGAAACCGTAGAGGGCTGTGTAACTGCCAGCACTGTTCCGAGTCCGACTGCCGCGTGTGTTTTTCCTGTCATAATTCTCCCCTTATTGTAAAAAATCTTCCGTTATTCAGGATTATCCACTGCTACAGATCAGACACTCTCTTCTGATCTTCTGCATATATAAATGTATCACTTTATCATTTACCGCAGATCTGAAAATACAATAAGGCAGCTGTCAGCCTTACCTTTTACTGACAGCTGCCTCCACGAAACAGCATTATATCACATAAAAAATCACGATTCTATCTAAAATCTTTCTACTTTCTTTCACGTCCCGTTTAAATGGAATATGTCTCTTGGATTTCTCTTTTAATCAGACCAGTTCATACGTCCGTAGCGAAGTGCAAGACCTTGGATCTCTTTCTGAAGCTTCACAGTCAGCTCCCTTTTGCGGATCCTCCACTTCCAGTTCTTTCCTACTGTGGAAGGCTGGTTCATTCTGCAGCTGTTATCCAGGCCCATATAATCCTGCATAGGGATCACACAGAGCTTTGCACTGCTTCTCATAACCAGGCTGATAAAGCATTTATGCAGCTCTTTATCCGGTGTATAGTTATCACAGAGATAATCCCTGGCAAGCTTACGCTCTTTTGCCATAATGCTCTTCCACCATCCGGCGATGGTCTCATTATCATGGGTTCCTGTGTATGCCACACTGTTCTCCGGATAGTTGTGCGGAAGATAATCGTTGGCACAGCCGGAATCTCTGGAATCAAACGCAAACTCCAGGACCTTCATTCCCGGGAATCCACTGTCATGGACAAGCTGACGCACAGAATCTGTCACATAGCCAAGATCCTCCGCAATGACCTGCTTCCAGCCAAGGGCCTGCTCCACTTTGCGGAACAGATCGATCCCGGGACCTTTTTCCCAGTGACCGCCAATGGCATTTTCTGCACCGTACGGAATGGAAAAATACTCGTCAAAGCCACGGAAATGGTCGATCCTTACCACATCATAAAGGCGGAATACGTAGCTCAGTCTGGAGATCCACCACTGATATCCTGTATTTCTGTGGTAATCCCAGCGGTACAGTGGATTTCCCCAAAGCTGTCCTGTTGCGGAAAAACCGTCCGGCGGGCATCCGGCTACAGCCACCGGCACATTCTCCTCATCCAGCTGGAAAAGCTCCGGATGAGCCCAGGTATCTGCACTGTCCATAGCTACATAGATCGGGATATCTCCGATGATCTGAATGCCTTTTTCGTTGGCATATTTTTTCAGTTTCATCCACTGCTCATAGAATTTGAACTGCATATACTGCTGGAATTCAATATCAAAATATAATTCTCTGCGATAGTAGTCCATGGCATTTGCCCAGCGAAGGCGGATATCCTCTGCCCATTTTGTCCACTCAACACCGCCGAACTGATCCTTTACTGCCATAAAAAGTGCATAGTCGGAAAGCCACCAGCTGTTTTCTGCAACAAATTTCTGATAATCCGGATTCTCGCTGGTGTTGCTGTTTTCGTAAGCTTTGCGGAGAAGCTTATAACGGCCTTTGTAGATTTTTTCATAGTCTACGCTGTCTGCTCTTCTTCCCCAGCTGACCTTATCACAGTCCTCCTTTGTAAGGACGCCTTCCTCCACCAGTGCCTTCAGGCTGATAAAATACGGATTTCCCGCAAAAGTGGAGAAGGACTGGTACGGAGAATCTCCGTAACTGGTAGGTCCCAGCGGGAGGATCTGCCAGTAGCTCTGTCCCGCTTCCTTCAGCCAGTCCACAAAATCATAGGCACTCTTTGAAAAACATCCGATGCCGTACTCTGACGGCAAGCTTGTGATCGGCATCAGAATGCCGGCTGCTCTTTTATCCATATCTTTTCTCTCCTTATGTTGAGCCCTGCATCTCAGAGCATCTTATCTATTATCCTCTCACGGATGCATATTCATATAATTTACGCAACCGTTTGCGTAAATTATACGTCCATTTTGCATGAAGTGCAATGCATTTTTGTCTTTTCTACCTTTCTTACAATTTTTACATCCTGATTTTGTGCAGTTTTTCATTATGTCAAACAGAATCTGTCTGCATCTCACTACCTGATTTTCTGTGCATCTGTTTTTACGCAATTTCATGCAATTTTCCGTGCAATATGTTTGACAGTATCCTTGTTATGAACTACAATATCTCTATCAGACTGAGATAAAAAAGCCGGATCAGAGGCATACTTCCGCTTTGATCCGGCATATCCGTGAGGAGGCAAATTTATGGCAGTAACCATCAAAGATGTGGCAGCTCTGGCCGGGGTGTCCCCGTCCACCGTTTCCAGAACCTGCAAAAATAATCCATCTATCAGTAAAGAAACCAAGGAACGTGTACGCAGAGCCATGGCGGAGCTTGGCTATGAGCCGAATTTCCAGGCCAGCAACCTGGCAGCACAGATTTCCCGCTCCATCGGTATCATCCTGCCTCCGTCCCCAAAGGAGACATACGAGAATTCCTTTTACCTTGAGACGATCCGGGGGATCAGCCACTACTGTAACGCACATCAGTATATCAGCACCATTGTTACCGGTCAGAATGAAGAAGAGATCCTTAACGCAGTACGTTCCATGTCCAGAAGCGGTAAGGTTAACGGATTTATTGTTCTTTATTCCCGTGTGAATGATCCTGTTATTGATTTTCTTTTCAGTGAAGGACTTCTCTATATCCTGATCGGAAAACCGGCACAATACACCAATCATACGATCTATATCGATAATGACAACCTTCTGGCCGGACAGGAGGCAACGGAGTATCTTTATGCTCTGGGACACCGGAAGATCGCTTATCTGGGTGTAGATAATTCCCTGGTCTTTTCCGCAGACCGCAAAACCGGCTACATGACTGCGCTGATCAGCCACGGATTAACCGTACAGCCTGAATACTGTATAGAGGTTCCTGCCGCTTCCCAAAATGAGTTTCAGGAGCTTCGAAAGCTGCTTTTAAGTGAGGAGCGCCCTACAGCTGTGCTTGTCAGTGATGATATTCTGGCGCTTTCCCTGGAAAGGATCTGTATGGAAGCAGATATCTCCATACCGGAGGATCTGTCCATTCTTTCCTTTAACAACTCACTTTTTGCCAGACTGACTTCGCCTCAGCTGACCTCCATTGATATTAACTCCGGGCAGCTTGGAATGGAAGCAGCCACGCAGATGATCAGTCATATCGAAAATCCGAGCCTTCCGGCCACAAAGATCATTGTACCTCACCAGCTGATCGAAAGGGACAGCTGCCGGAGGATCTGATCTGCTTTCAAACAAAAAACAGGTATCTTCTCTGCTGACTGTGTATTGACCACCACTTATCGATCTGACATTGGTAGTCGATCTATCGCCCGGCAAAAAGATACCTGTTTTTCATTTTTTATAATGCTTTCTCATAACACCAGTACATATGTCCCCAGAGTTCACACTCTCCCACGTTCTCAAAATTCAGCTTATCATAAGAACGGAGCGCTTTTACATTATCTTTTGCAACAAGGAGATGCACGGCCTGATATCCCCGGTTCTTCAGTTCTTCCATCACGCCCACGAGAAGTTTCCGGGCAATTCCCTGGTTCTGAAATTCCTGGTATACTCCCACCCGGGAGACTTCCGCTGACGGCACCATGGTTTCTGACCAGCATGTGAGACATTCCACATTTGGATCATCATCAATGGAGATCACACCTGCGATATTTCCCGTATCGTCCCGCATACAGAACAGCGCATCTCTGGAAAGATCAAATTCCACTTCTTTTTCTGAAGGATACTCCTCTGTCCACACACAATAGGGCGTCCCCAGCAATGAACGGTACAGCTTCAGAACTGTATCTGCTTCTTCTCTTTTTACACGCTCGAAATTCATTTTATATCCTTTCTCCTGAAAATACATTCTTTTTCCGCCCGGATCTCGCCAGTATCAGGATCACAGCAAATGTAATGATCTCTGAACTCAGAAAGGAACTCCACACGCCATTGATCCCAAATAATCCGGAAATAGCTTTTTCCCAGGACCGTCAAATCTGCAATCTGCACCATGTCCTTTTCTGATTCTGGTTTTCATCCCATTTATCATTTATTCTAACTCAAAAAAGCTTCTCTTTTTGTTACTGATAATAACATCTTTCGCTACACCCCGCCGGAAACACTATCCGTTTTAACGTACATTTAAATTCCCTCTCATTTTCTGCAGCGTCCAGGATTTCCAGCGCTTTTCGCAAATTCCGGATATCTTTTTCCATGTGATCCACATAGTTTCCCCTGCCAACCAGCTTCAGATGCGTGATCCCTGCCTGCTTCAGCTGATACAGTGCACACAGTCCACAGCCTGTCTCACCACAAAGATATCCGGATTCATCATATGCTTTCAGATCCGGTTCCTGATCCCACGCCTGCTCCTGAAGAGCCATTATTTTTTCCGGAACAGCATCACCATTCCGTACAGTTCCAAGCCAATAGGACACCCTGCAAAGATATCCCATCTCATCACAGTGAAGAGAATTACAGAATGCTCCCGTAAACTGGCACATTTCATTCAGCACAAAGGCCTCGAACTCCATTCCCGCCTCCGGTCGGATCCCGGCCTGTTTTTCCATTTCTCTCTGAGATGCAATAACAGACTGCATATCCCGGAACGTGTTTTTCCGATGAAAGATCAATCTCTTCAGAGGAAAGCGCCGGAACATCTTCAGCATTTCACTGTTCACTTCCCCCGTCTCTCCGCTGAGATGGATCTCACAGGAAATCCCCCTGTTTTTCAGATAAACAAGAAGCGCCGGATCTGCAATGATATAGCTTCGAAATCCAATTCCCATGCACTTTTCTATGATATCTCCGATCTCCGGATACTGTTCCGGAAGATAATACAGGGAATTGAAGGTGAGATGCACCGGCTTTTTATATTTTTTCACCATCCGGGAAAGAATTTCCAGCTCACTGTATGCTCCAAGCTGAACATTACAGCAGAGAACCTCCCTGCGATTTAACGGCATTACTGTGCCATATTTTTCCGCCCAGGAAAATGGTACATAGCCACAGAAAAATTCATCTGCTCCTGCCTGCACAAAACGTTCATATTCATCTATGGAGCCTAACCCGGCTGTTATTTTCATACTGTTATCCATGTCCTGTTCCTTTTTCTGCAATGTATTCTTGTCAAACAGATATTCGTACTCCACCTTCGAAGCCTGCTCACCACCTGTCATATATTAACAACAATGCGATCCGGCTTTGTGCCTTTTATATTTTTCCACATTTCAGGTATCTCCGGAAATGTTTTATCCACACCGAACAGGGAATTATACCTCCCTGCCATGTGTAAATGTTCCGGATAAAGAAGTGTGTATTTTTCACAAAATTTCGGGCAGTGCTCCGCAAGCTGCTGTGTACCACGATCTCCGGTGGTGCACAAAGCATACAATGGACAGTACTGCGAAGTGTTTGTCTGATAAAAAGGCAAATGCAGACTGTTTTTTCCCGGCGGAAGCTCCTGTGGATATCCGCAGGACTCCCATTCGTATCTGTGGATATGAAATTCTTCAGCCAGAAAATCCCGATAAAACCCCGCATTCAGGCTGTTTTGCTGAAATAATAAGGTATCACCGGATTTATATTTCATTCGCGGATCCTTTTTTCGTTTATTAAGCAATGTGCCCAGAACAGGATGCAGGCGGGATGTTTTTCCACAGAGCATTTCCGCCATGGCCCAGTCATTGACTACGATTTCCACATTCACCCCATGAATACAGCACCAGTTATCCACCTTTTCCAGAAGCTTTCCCACAGACGAAAGCATAAATTCCCGGATATAAGAAAATACCAGTGTGATCTCTGATCCCTCCGAATACATTTTATCCATGATAGAAAAAAGCTGCTCTTCTGTCGGAAACAGGTTATGGCAGAACTGATTTCCAATATAAAATCTGTCCGGTGTCCGGCCTGCAAAATAACTGTGAGTGAGATAATTCTTCTGCCAGTAAGACGCCAGAAAAGCCTGCAGCGGCTGGCGCAGATATTCTTCATACAGGGAAGTGCAGTTTAATTCCAGGGCAAACTCTGTATTATCCAAAAGCCTTAATTCTTCTGCACCCATTGTATCCTGTGGATTTCCGGAAGCCTTTTCACTTTCTCTGAAAAACCACCGCTTCTTCTGTTCCTCCAGACTCCTGCAGTGCATCTCATCCAGCTCCGCAGGATAACCGGTCAGTGATTTCGCCAGCTCTCCATCGTCTCCATCCAGCTTCAGACGGATATATCGGTTGTACTCTCCGGCCAGACGCCGAACCTCCTGTGCATAATCCTTCTGTTCCACTCTCACAGAATATTCCCTGTAAAAATATTTTCCGGTTTTCTTTTCAACTGGCTGTTGATTCTGCAGGCATTGCTCCTCTGCTGCACTCATCCCAAACCTCCGGATCTCCACTCTCCTGTACCCGGCTTTTTTCATATCGTAAAAACAGATCAGAAATTGCTCCGGTTCCGGGCATTCCTCTGCCAGCCGAAATCGAAATCCATCTTCACCCAGCTCTGTGATCCGGATTTCTTTGCCGTCCATAAAACCGGATAGTAATCCAAATGGTATCATAGAGATCCTCATCAGGAAAGCTTCCTCCCTTCAGGCAAAAAAGGAGATGCCATATGCTCCCATACAGCACCTCCCACTGTTCCTTCTTATTTCACTTCTACTAATTCAATTCTGAAATTCAGCTCTTTACCTGCCATCTCATGATTAGCATCGAAAGTAATGGTTTTTTCATCTTTTGCGTTAACTTTAACCGGGAACGGCTGACCATACTGATTGGAGAGGTATACCTGCTGTCCTACAGTAAGATCCTCAGCACCCGGAAGCTGTTCGATCTCAAGTGTAAAAATCGCATCCGGATTCGGCATACCGTAAGCTTCCTCAGGCATCAGATGAACATCTACCACCTGGCCAACCTCCATGTTTGCAACTGCCGCATCAAAGCCTTTGATCATCTGTCCTGCTCCGCAGATGAATTCCAGTGGCTCGCCACGGTCATAGGAAGAATCGAACTGTGTTCCGTCATTAAAGGTTCCTCTGTAATGTGTACGGCAGGTTTTTCCGACATTAGGGCCTGTGATAGATGGCTGGGAACCACATCCTCCGCCACAGCCTCCGCAGGAATGTCCGTCTTCATGACCGCCGCAGGAGTGTCCATCCTCATGGCTTCCGCAGGAATGTCCATCCTCATGATGGTGATGATCACAGTTCACACCTGTGGATACCAGCTCGCCCTTCAGATAAGCATCCACAGCTGCATCTACGTCACCCTGTGCTCCGGAACATAACTCAATGCCAGCCTCAGCAAGTGCACTCTGTGCTCCGCCGCCGATTCCTCCACAGATCAGAACGCTGATTCCCTGCTCTGCAAGAAGTCCGGCAAGTGCACCATGTCCGGTGCCATTGGAGCTGATCACTTCACTGGAAACAACCTTGTTATCCTCTACCTCGTACACCTTAAAAAACTCCGTTTTTCCAAAATGCTGGAAAATGTTTCCATTATCGTATGTTGCTGCAATTTTCATTTGTAAAACCCTCCATTAGTCAGATATGTATTATATTAGTATATCGTGCAGGCAGGATAAAAGCAAGGTTTAACTTCTCTCTGCCGGCTCTTGCTGTCATTCAATGAATCCAGTATAATAGAAGCATCTGTAAAAATAAAAGATTTTTTGAATAAGAAGGTTTGAACTAAAATGAAATCATACGAAGAATTACTTTCAGATATTGAAGAAGACATGGAACTCATGGGTTCCTCACACATTGTTTATTCCATGGAAGAGGACGACATTGTTACCGATTATGATTATCTTCCATCCGATTCCTGTACGATCTCCATTACCTTAAAGGAACTTCAGGAAAAGCTTCAGCTGCAGATGCTCTATACAAAAGTTTCCGCTCATACAGCCGGAGCAGATAAAAATGCCCCAAAATTAGCTGTTGTTTTTCCGGGCATCGGATACACTGCTGACAAGCCGCTTCTGTACTATACCAGCCGCCTTGCCAGCAAACAAGGCTACCAGATCCGCACTGTATCCTATGGCACCCTCCCGGAAAATGTCAAAGGAGATCCTGAAAAAATGAAACAGGCCTTTGACCTTGCCCTGGAACAAACAGAACGCTCCTTAGGCAGCATCGACTGGAATTCCTATGGCAACATTCTGTTTATTTCCAAAAGCATTGGTACAGTCATCTCCTCTGCCTATGCTTCCCGACACGATCTGACTGTAAAAAGCATCCTGTTCACGCCTCTTGCAGAGACCTTTTCCTTCCCTCTTGCCGGAAGCATCGCCTTCCACGGCACCGCAGATCCCTGGGCCGAAACCAATTCCATCCGAGAACTGGCAGCACAGAAAGATGTACCTCTCTTTCTCACCCAAAACGCCAACCATTCTCTGGAAACCGGTGATGTACTGACGGATATCTTTATTCTAAAAACCACAATGGAGCGGGTCCAGCGTTTTATTTAACGCCGGTCCGCTTATTTTTCTCCACCCACTAAAAACTGAGGTGTCAGCTTATTCAGCTCACGTTCCATGGAAGTTCTGGAAATATCACTGATGTCCTTCAGGGCAAACACTTTGGAAAAGCCGATCTCCATCATGTAATCCAGATCCCATACCGGACGCTTTTTATCACTCATAAACAGCTTACTGCTGAGCTCTTTCCCTGTTTCCGCATCTTCATGAGCATGGATACCTCTTCCATATTTTTCCCACATAGCAGCATCATGTGCCTCGTAAATCTTTTTCTTTTCTTCATCATAAAGATGCAGATACCAGCAGGCGTCCGATACCAAAAGACGTCCGCCTTTTTTCAGTACACGCAGCCACTCCTTGTAAGCCTTCTGTGGATCGTCCAGCGTCCATGTGATATTTCTGCAGATAACCATATCAAATGTCTCATCCGGGAAATTCAGATTGTGGCAGTCCATAGTCATCAAATCTGCGGATAAACCTGCTGCCTTTACATTTTCCTTTGCTTCATGGATCATATTTTCAGTAATATCGATCCCGGTCACATGATGTCCTTCTTTTCCCAGCATAATTTCAAAAAATCCCGGCCCGCAGCCTACGTCCAGTACTTCCAGATGTTCTTTTTCCGGCGCATACTCCAGAATCAGATTCTTCCAGTTTTCTGCTGTTTCACTTTTCAATTCTGCCTTGATCCCTTCGCTGTAAATGCCAGCTTCTCCTTCCCAGTACTCTTTGATCTTATCGTTTTGCATGTCACTTCTCCTTCTTTGTGGCTACTACAATAAATTTTTTTCCCTGATATCCGTATTTCCAGAAATCCATCGTCCATGGTCTGTTTAGCCAGCGGTTCTCTCTGATCTGGATCCTGGCAAAGCGTACCTTTTTTAATATCTGAAAGTCCGCTTCCGGACGCTTCTGCGATGTAAATGGCAGCTTTTCATAAATTCCGCTGTTTTCCTTCACGTCAGATCCATATGTTTTTCTTTCTGTAACATAAATAAGAAAATCAGCAATTTTCATATGGATCTTATTTTTTAATGTGGGTTCGACGGTCCGATAGTCCCCATCAAAATAAATGATCCTTCCACCTGGTTTTAATACAGCCTTCCAGCGTCTGAAAGCTTTTTCCGGATCATATAATGTCCACACCGCATCTCTGGAAAGTATCACATCATAGCTTTGTTCCTGTTCCAATGGCAAAGTTACACCATCTTCCTCACAGATTTCCACCTGCTGATGATACTGCCGCATATTCCTTCTGGCTTTTTCTACCATTCCTGATGAACCATCGATCGCTTTTACATCATGTCCCAGACGCGCTGCTATGATGCTCATAAAACCCGGGCCGCAGCCCACTTCTAAAATACGAAGGGGCTCAGGTCCAAGAAGTCTTTTCAATTCTTTTGTCCAGTAAGATACCGTTCTTTTGTTACTCAATTGTTTTTGGATCATATCATCATAATCACCGGAATCTTCTGTCCATTTATTCTCGATCTTTTCAAACATTTTTTACTCCACTACATCCAGTGTTGCCCAGTTAATGCCTTCATAGGCAGTCGGTGCAAGCTCTACATTGGTCAGTCTGGTATTGTTATAGATATAATCACGGTTCGGATAATACAGCGGCACTGTTACTGCCTGATCATTGATACGTGTGAGGATCTTATCGTATAATTCCGTCCGCTTTTCTTCATCCTGTGTCTTTAATACTTCTCCGAGATCTTTGTTCAGCTCCTCATCGTACCAGTTTACTGCCTTTGCTCCATCTTCCGCATAGAACATTGATTTCAGGAATCCATGAGGCATCCAGGAATCTTCATAGCTGCGGTAAATGCACAGATCGTAATCTCTGGTGTTCCAGATCTCATCATAGTAAGCTGCGGATTCTTTTTCTACCAGTTCAATACCTACACCGACCTTCTCATATTCAGATTTCAGGAATTCACAAAGAGATTTCCATGAAGCATATTCTTCAGTCTGGAATACCAGTCTGAGGCTCAGTGGTTCTCCGTCTTTTTCTACAATACCATCTCCATCTGTATCCTCATATCCTGCTTCCTTTAACAGTTCCTTTGCTTTATCCGGATCATATGGATAGCCCTTGCTGTTTTCTTCTGTTACATAAGGAACTGTCGGAGACATAAGTCCGGTTGCAGGATTGCCGTAACCATCCAGCAGATCATTTACAATGCTTTCTTTATTTGTTGCATAATTCAGTGCCTGACGTACGTTTACATCCTGAAGCGCCGGTGTATCATAATTTTCGATCAAATAGTAAGAAAGTGTGGAAACCTGCTGTTCTGTCGATAAATTTTTATCTGCCTGGATAATACTGAAGCTTTCGGATGGAATATCCTGAAGATTCAGATCTGCCTCTCCACTCTGAAGTGCCATCACTCTGGCATCACCGTCTACCACCTGTTTCAAAACTACTTTATCAATATTTGGTTTCTCACCGTAATAATTAGGATTTGGTACCAGGACAACCTCCTGACCGCTTTCATAACTGTCGATCA
>OHVB01000178.1_pt1 | contig 27222 bp, 24 predicted proteins | sample 1579331 | NCBI WGS metagenome assembly OHVB01 (sample SAMEA3882503, study PRJEB24775) | human gut metagenome | biome: human-associated habitat; feature: intestine environment; material: feces | place: Netherlands | collected 2009/2010
TTTGTATTTATTAACACAAAAAGTTGCTCAAAAATTTGGCTATGTCTTAGGAATCAAGACAAGAATCTCTCATTCCAAGACTGCACTGTTTTGTATTACGCATTGAACGGTGATTATAAACTTTTGACTGGCGATCGTAACCTTCGAGTAATAGCAGAACGGCATGGGCTTCAAGTTTCTGGAATAATCTATGTGATGGACGAACTTCTTCACCATGAAATTCTATCGAAAGAAGAATATATAACCAAGCTTAAAGCCTTGCTGGAATCCAACCATCGTCTCCCGACAAAAGAAATTATGAAACGAATCGAGGATTCTCTTTGATAATGCCATGACTACAGCTCTAGGTAGTAAACTCATCAGCATAGCCCATTGATTGGGCTATGCGATGAATAAAATACTTAATGTGTTTTAAACACCTAACGCAATAATGATAATATACTCAACTATCCCAATTTTTCATTTAAGATTTCACACATCTTATTATATAAGGCAAGTTCCAGACCTCTACCACCAGTTCCACTGAAATCCCCTTTAAATGAAAACAAACTCTCAGATTTATCTTTAAGTGCAGATAAGATATTTTCAACCTTATTTATATAAGGTTCATAAAAATAGCCATCGTATTTATGCAACCCCTGTCTTATTTCATCATTAAGGAAGCTAACATGTATATACCCCATTAATCGAATCATAGCACCAACACCCGTTGTTTTGCTAAGAATAGAGCGATGTTTCATACATATTGGCCAATAGTCAGGAAAGCATTTCGTAACTACGGTATAAAAACTAATTAACTCTGAGGCCATATACCGATATCTAGGCTTCTCACTTATTTTTGAGAAATCTACATACCAAATTCCTTGGGGAGAAGACATGTGTCTCATCAAAGCTTCTGCCATACATGCCTGTGAGACAAAACCTTGACCAGCCCCCAACATCTTTATTTTTTGATAGAAAGGAGAATCTGGATTGGTATTCATGAACTTCACAAGATTGTGAGAGATATAAATAAAGTTTTTTTCTTTATCCGTTGAATCCTCAGAATAATTCATACCATATATATCATAATATAAAGAACGACTTACACGCTTTTGATTGAAATTAACCTCAGCAAAGACTTGAGCTTGTTCCCATGTATCAAAATTCATCATAATGGTACAATTGAAACGAAACTTTTCTAAATATTCTTTGACGATTATATCTTCTTCTGTTTTCATAAAACCAGAGACATCCTCATATAGTTTAATCATACTATAAAGACGATGTTGTCCGTCTACTATATAAAAATCTTGTGGCATAACAAGATCGGGAGTATCTCCTATAGAAAAACGAGTATCATCTATGGTAAAAGCCAACAGCATAGCTGTAGGAAAGATGACAGCAACGTTTTGTTTTCGGTAATCCCCAAGTATTGTAGTACGAATGTACTTTTTTATTTTACTAACACGATTTTCGTCTATCTTCCTTTGGTAATACTCGTTTTCTTTACCTGTACGTATTTTATAAGGATTTTGATTTGGATCTTCCCTATAGAAAAAACGCGCATTATCTTTTAAGTCCATGAAAGGGACACATGCCTGCAATAATAATTTTTGAGACCTTTCGTCTCCACTTAACACATTTACTTTCATAACCCATTTATTTTAAAACATACTTGAAGAATCATCACTATCTTGTGAATCCGACTTAGGCTGAACAGCCCCTGCACTTTCTTCTTGATTTTCACGATCCTGTCGTATATATTCTTTAAGATCTTTTTCAAGATTTGCAATTAAAGAATTTATATATTCATCATCATGTTTAATAGTTTCTTCTACGACCTTCGCCTTCATTGTCTCAGCTCCGATAGAATTAAAGATTTTCTCTGCAGCAATAGACACCTTTCCGCCCAACTTTTCATCCAAATAAGACTTAGTAACCTCTTCTGATGTCAGTTTAGCTGCACGTTCAGCATCTTTATTAGCCTTTTCTTCTATTGATTTTATAGATTTATATCCAAAAAATCCAAATATTGAAAGTATCACACCAACTAAAAAAGTACCAAACGAGAAGTACTGATCTTGATTCATTTTTTGTTCCAAAGCATATTGGTATCTTTCGGCTAATTCCCGTTCATGCCTCTTGACTATCGTTATCAAACTATCGGCTTGTTCCTCAGATAAATAATTAGCCATTTTCAAGGAATCGGAAGTCGTTATTTCAATCCTTATGGGTTGAACTTCAGGCTTTAAACACGTTCTACAACACCAAACAGCTGATACAATTATAATTGCAACTACGCAACTCGCCAATATTATATCTGCTGTTTTAATAGTTGAACTTTCAATTTCTTTGCTCATAATTACGCAATATAAAATTATAAACTTTTCCTTTTCAACAAATACAGCATACTGTTTCATCTAAACGGGATTAGACTTGATAAGACTTAGTGTTAAGAAGGCATGTATAATTCTATCAGCCATTATCTTATTGAAAGCCCCAGTTTGCAATAGTCCATGACTGATTATATTTCTGATATTCCATCCGAACTTATCGGTAAATAAGTTTTGAAAATATTCATAAATATCAGTAGGTATGCTCTTATTCTCTTTCAAATTCTCTAATAATTTATCAAGAGTTTTATACTCATTGTCTCCGTCTTTATTAAGACTAAATACATTTATACCACTATAAGCAGCTAATCTTCTTATAGCTGACTCAAAAATAGGAACAAGTAAATGGCAAGCAACTAAAAAGTCTGAATCAAAATAAGCTTTTATTCCTCGCTCAAATTGTTCTCTTTGTTCCTTTACAATAAAAGGAGAATCATTGAATCGTTCAATGACATTATCATATGTATAAAGTTTTTTCTCTTCCATTTTTCGAATGTGTAATTGCATATAGAATGAGAAGAAGATCATTCTTCTATATATACCATAAGACAATTTATTTTTCTCAGCATTTTTTCCTGAGCCCAAATGAGAAATTGGCATACCTGTCCAATCATAAATAACAGTATGAACCATATCCAATAAAGGTGTTAGTTCCTTTTCCTTCTTTTGACGTTCTATTTCAACAGCCATATTTGGTAAATATTCTATTGTATATGTATCTAAGACCTCTTTTATTGAACCTGACGTAACCTTTTCCAAATAATCATCAAACACTTTTCCATCAATAGGAACAGAATATTCTTTAGGAGTCATTTCTTCAAATACAGTAGAACCTAAATCTTGTATTTCCGGATACAAATAATTTGCCTGCTTATCAAAATTAAACTTCCTAAAAACATCTTGCATTTTCTGTAACATAGTTTGCGCCCACATTGCTCCTTTCAGCTTAAAAGAAAAATGTATACCTACTAAAGCTTTATCCAAAACCTCAAGTATACAATCTTGTTGCTTTTTATTTTTATAATAATCAGCTAACAATTCTGCCTCATCCAAAAGAATATGAGCATACGAATCTGTAATGCAACCTTTCTCTTTACAAAGATTAAACAACCGCTCCAACCTATCCCTGTTATCTTGTACGATTTCCATTTCGAAATCAGCCAAGGCCTTATTATGCTTAGTCAAGAGAGAAAGGGGCTCAGCCCATATTCCAGGCTTTGAATCATCAGCATATTTTGATACATAGCAAAGGAGCAATTTCATACCTTCATTTAGGAGTTCAGACTGTCTTAAACTTATAGCTCTTTCAATAGCTATGTTCAAATAAACCAAGCCTGTCATACAATGTTGCAGTTTATCCTTTTTAATAATATCAAAAACAGAACGGATAAATACCACCTTAACAGTTTTAAAATCAGCCTCTTTACCTGTTATATTCTTACTAAAATCCCACAGCAAACCTGTATATCGCATTTTCAGCAGTGGATTACTAGTCTCTTCAGTTCGATTGTACCAATATTCAAGAATTTCCTTTGTTATCTCTTTCTTATCAGGAGAATAAACTAATTCACCTGTACTTTTTACAGTCCATGTAATAGTCGGTCCATAAAAAGTTTCCCAATCATCATGACCACCTTCTGAAAAAGCCATGGCTAAACATTCAGCCTTAACAGCCAAAGAATTATCTTCAGAGGATAATTTACCTAGGTCAGAAGACAAATCATAGAACGCGAAATTCTCTTCCGATTCATATTTTGCAAGAATATCATTTAACTCCATAATTATCAATCTTTATAATCACCTAATCCTTCACGTAATCTACCCACTGATTTTGCAAGACCATCCAATCCTGGATACATTGTTTCCGAGGTAATATTCATTTGATGCAAAGCCTTTGTCAACCTGAGTTTATCTTCCTTACCGATATTTATTTTCAGTACAGAAATAGCTTGCTGAGAAAGTGTTTTCTCATAAGACCATTTTTTCAAATCATCTATACCAACAGTAAAATGATTTTCTTCATTATAATATCCTTTTAAAATGTCTTCAAAAGGAACGTTAACAGTGGATGGTACCAAGAACAAACCTTGTTGACGGCTTATGCGTTCATTACACATCCTTGGTCTAACCATAAATAAGTATTTTGGTCTCGCAATACGGTCAATCCGTACTTGTTGATTTACAATAGAATCATTAGCCATGTTGTATACCACATCATCTAATGTATCCATAGATACTGTATTTACATGATTTTCTTCAAAATACTTTTGAAAAATAGGTAAATTTAATTCGTCTTTGTTAATACACCAGATAGAAAAATTATCATAAAAGGAATTGTCCATTGCCATAAAAAGAGCAACATACATAGATTGGGAAAAATCTAATAATCTAGTTGGAGCACCAAAATGTTGCATGATAGACAACCATTCTATCAATTCACCATCCTTAGGAATTAGATTTTTCTCATAACTAGGAAATTTCCATTTAAACTCTTTGATCATTTCAGACTCGTAGATATAATAAAGAGCTTTGTCACGTGAAGGTGTTGGATGATGGTTTTCTATCAACCTTTCAAGCGAAGTCCTTAACGACCATTCAGAATTAGCTTGTCCACGAAAAATAAAGTTTGACATAAATTTCTGATTTAACAGAAACAAATCATTCCACTCTTTTATCTTCGTTTCTATAAAAGCACGTTTTAATTCCATAATTTAAAAAAGCCTATTATTAATAGTGCAAAAAAGTAGAGATTCCCCAAGCGGTCCCATCCCGCACTAGATGGCGAAGACCTTTGATGGTCCGCCAACCTTATAGCGCAGCGGTTCCGAGCACCAGAGGGCGGTTACATCCTCTCGTCCCTGAGGGAAGAGAGGCTTGGTGAGAAAGGTGGAGCCTTCCTTAACGGTAAGGAAGGACGGGTAGGTTTTCGAAAAAAGGGTAAAGAGGGACGGGGTGATTTTCGAAAAAACCTCCTTTTTGCTAAAGGGAGCCAGAGGGTTTCAAAAGTGCATACCCTCCAATCACCCCATAACATACCAACGGTATGAGAAAGGCAATCGCCATACTGTCCGTAGTATCCCCAATATACAAGGCGAAATTTTCTTTCATCCCTCTATCTCCTGCACAATCTCACTTCCTCCATTCTCATCCACCACATAAAGCATCACTTTTGCAATACCGCCAAGGTCATTGCACACATTCCTTGTCGTACCCTGCATCTTATCTCTATCATCTTGACAGCAGAAAGCGAATTGGCATAAAGCAGCTTCGTTCATCAACAGAAAATCATAATTGTTGTTGCTCCCATGATGTGGGATTTGAAACAAGCCGACAGGATAATGAACATACTTACTCAATACTCTCTTCAATGCAGAATAATACCTAAACGGCAAGCTTCCATTGGTGAAGTCTTTCAAATAGGCATCACCAGTATATACCGCAGTCGCTGCATCTACTGCATACTTACGCTGTGCTATAGTTGTATAGCAACTATCCACATTTCCAGCAGGCATAGATACCACTATCAAGGAGTTACTGTTTATATTGAAACTTCTTGCATTCTTCTTTCCCATCAGTTGATAAATGCCCCTGATTATATCCGCATTCTGCTCCAGATCCATAGGCGACATATCGTTGATATCCATCCCCAGCTGCCTTTTCACCTCGTCCTCAAATCTATCTACAAAGTTCTTGGAGTCGTTCAGGTTGAAAGGAATATAAATCCATTTCGGAGATAGGGTAATTCTGCTACCGCTAGGTATACTACCCCTTAGCTGTTCAAAAGAAACATTACTTGCATGAGGTCTATCAAAATAACGACCATATTCATCCTCGAAAGGATTCTGCTCCTCGACTTCCACAATCGTAGCCCCTGTGCTTCTCAATATCAACATGCACTGCTCATAATAAGCATACAGGAACGGATTGAGAATAACAAAATAGGATGGATAATGGAAAGGCATCACCACTTTGGTACTGCTATTGAGAAGATTCCTTCTCGCCAGTTCCTTCAGTCCACTCACATGGTCTCTGTCGAAATGAGAGATAAACAATAGGTCAACAGACTGTTTCCTGTTAAAAGCCTTGTTGATTTCTCGCTCCAACAACATGTTTCCTTTACGAGTGCCACAATCATAAACCACGTTGTAGCACTCGGTTGCATCACAGAGTTCTTCCATAAAGAAGCCACCATGACCTACCGGGTGTATCGTTCTGATTACTCTCATTTTACTATCCAGTCAATCCACAGTTTTCCCGATATACTTCCAGAATACCTTCATTTTCTCAGGAGTTTCCGTCAAAGCCAAGTTCTTGGTAATCACGAAATAGATGAAGCGGAACTTATATACCGTCCAATACAGCACCAAAGCTAGCGCCAACTTTCCAAACATCGAGAACAGCAAGAAATAGAAGTTGAGCCTTTCCAAACGATGGGAGGCAGTTACATCCAAGACGGGCGAAGACACCACGACATCAAAGATGCGATAATTCACCTCTTTACCTGTCACCTCGCAGGGCAGTGTCGTTACCACAAAGCCATCCTTGACGCTATCCCAGCCACTCGCTATCAGTTCCAATGGCGCAAAAACTTGCGCTATGGCGAATATATACACAAAGATGCTCAGCAGGATCGGTATTTGCAGGTAATAGCTATTCAGCTTTCCCAATACCAGCACATAGGTAAAAGTGGAGAACAGTCCGAGAGCCAAACTAACCTGGAGCATCGGTGCAAATGCCTCTCTCATCGTAGGAATGGATGCCGCACGGATAAACAACGCTAATATCGCAATGATACAAAGAGACAGGAATATTGCACCCAACCTAAAGTCTGTCGAACTGTAATCCGGTCGGTATTCCTTGGATATGGTCACATTGTTCAGTACCAGATAGATATAAAACAGGATGATACTACCCGCCATCTCCATGATGCACCTGAACACGAACATATTATAAGCATACGATGCAGAGCCTATCTTTCCTCCTGTCACACCCATGACAAGCATCACTCCATTGTAGAATAACCATACCAACCACAGAGCCATCCATCCCTGATAGAAACGAGCCACGGAATGCCTGATGGCAGCAAACCGTTCCTCTATCGGAAAGTCCTCTTCATCCGTGATATGACACTCCCTTTTGAAATAAGTCTCTATCAAATCCTCCTTTTGCAGCAACCTCCTTACTATCTTGTCCTTATGCCCCCAGATATAGAAGAAGACGATGCCCATGAAAAGAGTCTGGAAAGCATACAGCAAATTCGTAAACTCCTCCAATCCCCAGTTTGGGGATAGAAGCTTGAAGTCCTTGAAATATCCCAACACGGTAAACGATGTGGCTACTATCGGACATAACACGGTTAGCACCAAAGCCCACGTCTCGTCTTGCCACCACTGCTTGTAGCTACTGCCATTCATATCTTTCATACGCCTTGTCAATCTAAATTATAAAATGTCTTCTCGTCCATATCCTCCAATTCCACGATATTGGACTGAAACTCAAACTTGTTGAATCCGTTGCTATCATAGTTCTCCCCACATCTGAACAGCTTGCTCACGTTCTTCACCTTGCCACAATACATCTTGCTCGGTGTATTGGTGTAGCCGGCAAACTTCTCAACGAAGATCAGAGGATGACCATCTTTCTCGTCCTTATCCGTGATAATCACATTGTCAGCCAAGGCACGCAGCGTAGGAAGCATCGACCCAGCCCTGTCACACAATATATATAAGATGATGTCATGCTGACGGCAAAGTTCTGCCAATGCTGCCAGGAACAAGTCATCCTTCAATCTTGGAAAACAGAAATCCAATATCTGCAAGTCATCTATCACAATTCTTCTGATATGCTTTTGGCTGTCGCCATCGTATGGCACCTCTATCTGCTTTTCCAGATAATACAGGAACTCAGCTGGCGTGATATTACCCATACAAAAGTTCATGAAGTGGATATAGTGATAGCAATTAAGGCATGCCTCGTTCTTCTCCTTGTTTTTCTCCCTGTCCCCACATGATGGTCGGGCAGGGCAGACCAACCGTCTTCTCGTAACCGTCTCCTCTTTGTTCATCATGATGATGAGCGTGTGGTCTTTGGCGCAAGCCGATCCGAAGATACCACCAAAGGTAAGGAAACGTTTGTAAGTATTAGCCCTGCCTACTACGGCAGTCACAAATCCTGCGTTGCCATACATATACTCATTCTCAAAGAAGTCATCTTCCTCCTTCGATTTGTGGATAAGATGGCGCAATGGATTGATAGGGATAAATACCCTGTTCAGCAGGTCGATGGACATCTGCTCCATATAATTCTTGGGATAGATGGCATAGAAAGGTTTGTTATCCCCCGAGGCTAGTTCCGCCTCATAGTCCTCGTATGTCGTGGTAGGCGTATCGTAATAATACTTCTGCAATTTCATGTATTGCTGGTAAGTATCCGTCAAGGCATCAGTATGTGTATATACCAAGGCACGCTGCAGGTATCTACGCTCATGCAGATACGATTCCTTGCGAGGATAAACCTCGATGCCAAAGTCACGCTTTTTGTACTGGTGCTGTCCCTGATAGAACTCCTGACTGTCGCTCTTGATGATTTGAAGATACTTCAGTACAAATCTATGGTTCAACTCCTTGGACAGTTTAACTATCATATTCACCCGATTTTCTGGGACATCAGCGGTAGAGTCAACGCAAAGGATGGCTATTTTGGCAGATTTCAACCCTTCAAGGATACTATTAACCACTTCTCTTGTGAGTTTCTTTTGGTCAGATACATCCACTGCTACCAAAGAGTGATGGGGACTTATCCTTTTGGCAACATCTTCTGCAGTCGTATTGTTCTCCATCACGAATGGCAAGAAGTGCAACCCTGTATATCGATAGAACAAGTCATCCTTCGGTTTGCCATAGGCATCCTTGCTATACTCATTGACAGATCCATGCCTTCTTCGGTACACTTGGTTGTATTGGTTGTCATCCGCAGCCAAGTCAGCCTTCACATGTAGCGAGTTGGTACGCCTGTTATAATAGATGATACCATCTCCCATCATCGCATCCGTTTTGGTGGCAATGGCAGAATAAGGAATGTTGGCATTTCTGGAAATACCTTGGCATAATATCTGAGAACTTTCGAACAATATATCCGTAAAGATATTCGAGCTAAGGTTGACAGAGGTATCTTTCGACGCCTTCTTTCTCAATATCTCTTGCAGGGAGGAAGAAATGAAGAAGTCCAAGAACAAATCATCCAACTTATGCGCTTGGTAATAGGTGGAATACATGATAGGCTCATTGTTCCAATCCTTACCGAACACCTGATACTGCGATCTGATATTCTCGATAGACTGGGCAATACCATAGAGCATCTGCATGGCAAGCATACACTTGTCATTGTCATCCTCGTTTCCTCGGATAACGATAACCAGAGGTGTTCTCTCTATAGCCTGTTCTTTTATGTATAAAGGATTAAGGACATTTGCGTCAATTCCCCCATACAGCACTTTGTCAAGTCCACGTATGCCTGTTGGTAACTTTGGCAAACATTTTAGCTTCTGTTGTTCACTCGTTTTTTCTTCCATTGTTGGTTGTTTTTTAAAGGTTAAAAGGGCTACTAGGCTTCATCCCCGAAAAGAAGTTCTTTATAAAGAGAGGAGAGGGAATCATTAGCCATATCTTTGTTACTTCTTATTCTTCAGTCTCCAAAAGAAATGTCCATAAGTGATGAAAAACATCTATACAGCCTTAGCATCCTCCAACGCAGAAAGTAATAAATGAGGCGATTACACAATCGCCTCTTTAATACTTTCTACGATGTAACGAACATCATCATCCGTTACCATCGGACCCGCTGGCAAGCAGACACCCACCTTGAAGATGGCCTCACTAACACCATTCACGTATGCAGGAGCATTCTGATAGACAGGCTGCTTATGCATAGGCTTCCACACTGGTCTTGCCTCAATCTTCTTGCTCAACATGAAGACACGCAATGCCTCCACATTCTCATTCGGCTGACAATCAGTAGTAGGAGAATCCACCATGTGAATCACACCAGCTGCACCACCAACGGCAGTCTTCACAACCTCCTTATACGCATTCTCCTGACCCTGAATCTTCAACTTCGGATCAAGAGTTACAGTACAGAGCCAGTAGTTGGAATCATAGTCGGCATTAGGCGCCTCATGCAAGGTTACACCCTCAACATCCTTCAAGAGTTCCTTATACAACTCCTGTACATGCTTATGATGAGCGATGTGATCCTCCAATACAGTCATCTGACCACGACCGATACCCGCACAAACATTACTCATACGATAGTTGTAACCGATGGCAGTATGCTGATAGTAAGGATAAGCATCACGAGCCTGGGTAGCATACCACATCACGTTGTTCTTGCTCTCGGCATCCTGGCAAATCAAGGCACCTCCACCAGAAGTAGTAATCATCTTGTTACCATTGAATGACAACACGCCAAACTTACCGAATGTACCCAGCACCTGACCTTTCCATCTAGAACCGCAGCCCTCAGCAGCATCCTCCACTACAGGGATACCATACTTTTCTGAAATCGCCATAATCTTATCACAATCATAAGGCATACCATAGAGAGCAACAGGAACAATCGCCTTAGGATACTTACCCGTCTTCTCCTTACGATCGATAATCGCCTTCTCCAGCAACTCCGGATCCATATTCCATGAATCAGGCTCAGAATCGATGAAAACAGGAGTAGCACCAAGATAAGTAATAGGATGAGAAGAAGCACAGAAAGTAAAACTCTGCACGCAAACCTCATCACCAGGACCTACGCCACTAGCCAGCAAACCCAAATGAACAGCAGCAGTACCAGCGCTCAGTGCCACCACCTCACGAGACAACTCAGAGCCATCGCTATTCTTAGAAACGAAAGCCTTGAGGTCATCCTCAAAACCATTCACGTTAGGACCCAGAGGCACTACCCAGTTGGTATCAAATGCCTCCTTCACGTATTTCTGTTCCTCACCAGTCTCGCTCATGTGAGCCAGACAAAGATAAATAGTCTTTCTTTCTTCCATTTGTATATTGTATTTAAAAATTTTGTTTGTTCAAATATAATCTTTTGACTTTCAATAATACCAGAAAGCCAAAGTATCCAATAGCACATCCGAATGTATTATGCATCACATCATCTGTTTCACAAAGCCCTTTACAGAAGGCGAATTGTGAAACCTCAATAATCCCCGATAAGCAGATTCCAGCCAAGGGAATCTGCTTGGTTTTAAAACCAAGTCCTCCAAGCAGCAATCCTATCGGCACGAAGAGTGCGATATTAAACAACACTTCAATCAAGTCAGCAGGATAATCCACCCGATTCCAAATGTCGGGATAGTTCCAAAATGGCATGATCTCGATATGCCGTTCCCCACGACTTGCTCTACAAATCACGGTAGAGCAAAGTATCAGGAAGTAATATTCCACAAGCAAAGCCTCAAGCACGAACCTCTTCGCTCTACTCCCTTTCATCACCAGCATTCCAATCACGACAGCAACAGAAAGCACAAGAAAGGAGCTGAGCACATACTCCACAGGAATCCGAGGATTCAGCCATTCATAAATTTCATCCATGAAGAACTACACTTCCTCCCCAGCAAACTTCACTTTTCTACCAAGCACGGTAGCGAATATCATTTCGATATCCTTCCAGAAGGAGTAATGACGATAATAATAGCAGTTAAGGCGAACCTTATCAGGATATATCACCTTGTCATTATACTCAGTAGCTATCTCCTGCATAGGGCGAGTATCACCCTCAGCCTGTTTCTTTGCCACATACACAGAAATCATTTCATCCTCCAGGCGATACTTTAAAGTCGCAGGACCAGTGATGCCAGGACGAAGCTTCAGTACATCCCTGTCATCTCCTTCCAGTTTATCAGCATAACCAGGAACATCAGGACGAGGCCCCACAAAACTCATGTTACCAATCAACACGTCCCAAAGTTCCGGCAACTCATCAATCTTATAATGGCGGAGCTTCGCACCAAATGGAGTGATTCTACTATCACCCGCTACCGATACCGATGAACCATTATGACTCACCACCATCGAGCGGAACTTATGGCATTTAAACAACTTACCACCATTTCCCACTCTCTTCTGAACAAAGAAAGCCGAACCTCCTGGCATCTTCTTATGAATAAGAAAAGCCACTAGTGGGAATATCCACCATATCAAAAGCAAACCGCAAAGGGATGCTACTATATCAAATAATCTTTTGAAAATCATATCAGCAAAAATTATCTTAATACCTTATATGCAAGCTTCAACAACCAACTTGGCGATATCATCAACCAATACATAGCATAGGCATAAACTACTGCCATAAATCCATAGCCCAAATCTTTCTTGATTTGCATCCGCAACTTCAATTGGCTTTCAGCAAACTCCTTACCATTGCGTCGATTTTTAAACATATCATCTGTCATTCGGAAATTAAGAACAACATCAGGTATATTAGCTATCTTACATCCGTGCTTATATCCCTCATGCCATAATCTAGTATCCTCATTACGAACATAATCTGTAGGATAAAGCCAACCAGCCTTATCAAAAAAGCTACGTCTGAACATTACTGTTGGATGAGCCACAGGATTTCGTTTTGCAAAGAAAGCACGACACTCTTCTGATGCACAAGGATAAGAAGTAACTTTTCCTCTATTCATGCCATTTTCATCAATTTCATTGATAGCTCCACCTACCACATCTACTTCTGGGTGATTCTGCAAATAATTAACTTGCTTTTCAAATCGATCCGGGGTTGAAATATCATCAGCATCCATACGTGCTATAAATTGATAGTCCAAGGGCATAACAACAGCCAACAACTCATTCAGTGATTTAGCTAAACCTTTATTTTCATCCCTTTTATAGATATGAATCCTTGCATCTTTTAAACTGGAGAGATATAAATCAACTTCATCCTTTATATGACCATCATATTGAATATAAAAGTCAAAATCAGAATATGATTGATTCAATATACTCTCCACTGCCAGCTTAACATACTCTATTGTATCATTACGATAGAGTGACATAATAACTGCAATTCTAGAAACCATAGCATATTATTTTTTTATATGATAAAATAGCCAACGAATTTGCTTTTCAAAAGAAAGAGGTAATAAATGCACAATACCTTTGGCAACACCAATCATTTTCGTAACGAAAGTTTGGCGCCCTTTAAAACTGATGACAGTTTCATGCAATGGAACTTTTTCATCTTGTAGTTGTTTAAGCATCAACTCTCTTAATGACCGATTGGGAGCATGTACCTTACCCCAACTTTGCCATGGAAGGAAATCATCATAACTCTCTTGTTTATAGGAAACTTGAGAAGAGATTTTCAAAAACAAAGAACGAGCTTTATCAGAAACAAGACATATTGCCGATACTCCTCTATCATTTAATACATATTGTTTTCCCCAAAAATCGCCTAAACGAATATCCGTATAGTCTAAAGTACTACGTAACTTACAATCATGACAAGCTTCGTTTAATACTTGATCAGAGAAAAACAAATCAAAAAAATCGTTATTTTTATCTTCACTACTATAATATATAGGCTTGCTTTCTGATTTTAATTCTATGGTATAATTTCCCCACCCTTTAATTTTACTTCTGAAATTGGCATAGTCTATTTGAGTCTGACGAGTCTTTATTTTTACTTCCTTTATAAATTTCTTCCAAACATTCATAGATGGACAACCATGACAATAAAGATCAATCAACACAAAATTGTCTCTAACTTTTTTCAATTTCAAATATCTATCTAAAGCATAGATATGACACGGAGTACCAAAGATAGCATACTTTTCTGTCTTACAGGTTTTAACTATTTCCTTAAAAGCCGAAAAAGTGTAAGATTGAATGTATTTAGAACCTTTAAAATCTTTGAGTTCGTATTCATGACTAGCTATAATATCTTTAGCTTTATCGTTTTCTGAATCATAAACTACTCCAACACACTTATATCCATCCTTGACAAGTTGATGCGCCAACAGATCGGCTATACCTCCAGAAGTCGTCTTGCTCAACAATTCCGGGTCCTTGACGAAACCACCATACAAAATGGTAGAATTTAGCTTTTGATTATCAGAAACAGATATACAAGTATCAAATTTATAGCATACTTTAGTGCAAATAGAGCAATCTACACACTTGTTGTCATCAACTATAGGTCGATAAAAACCATTCATGTCTAGTTCTATAGTAATTGCCCCCTTTGGACAAACGGCAGCACACATTTGACAACTTGTACATTTTCTAATTGCAGAAGAATCAAGTATATTCATTATAATTCTATCATTTTTTTCAGATAAGCCATCGAGCTTGCTCTCCTTAGTTTAATTTGATCATTAACAGCATTCCAGTCAACATTAGTTGAAAATACATCATCAAGTGATCGTGTGTTACCAAACTCCCGATTCTCAATCTTATATTCTGTCATTAAATTAAGAAGTTTATTAGCATTTCCTCTGAGTCTAACAGCCATTTCGCGGCCTGTAATAAGACTAAGCACACATCCATGGAATGTATTTGTAACAACACACTGAGCACCTTTAAACCATGCAAGCAATTCTATCGGATCACAATTTACATTAATATCAGCCCACTTCTGATAAAAACCGGGAGATACAATTTGAAGCCCCATTTTCTTTGCATAAGCCATGATTTCGTTAGCAGAATCTTCGAACTTTCCATCATAGGAATAAACTACCATATAGGGTTTATGAAGCATCTGTTTTGAACTATCAATTTCTTTCTCATATCCATAAAGAATAACTGGATCGCAAACCAATTCAGGAGTAATCCCTGTTAATTCTTTGGCAATAGCTATTGAATTTTGATCGCGCATACTTAGTCCACACATACTTGCCAAACCACTAGAAACAAATGCTCTAGCATGCCATCTATCAACATCATTAATCGTAGTCGGACCGAAACATCCTGCATAAGCAAAAACCTTATTTGATGGAAGACAATGACCAAAAAATGCCGGCGTTGGTCCTGTATGTAGGGCAAACACCTCATCACTACCCACAATAACGCCATTAAGATTACTGCATTCAGTATAATAGTCACCTATAAGATTTGCAGAAGAACGATATTGATCTAGAATCTTTTTCTTCTTAAAGTTGTAAGCAAAACATCGCAAGCCTTTCTCAAAGAAATACTTCATATAAATACCAATCGATTTAAGCGAAATCTCATATTTAGCCTTCATTTCTCTGCCCATAAAATCATAGTTCTTATCAAACTGAAGGGCTTGTGCATCTATACCATATAACTTCAAAACCTGCTTTAAAGCATTAAGCTGAAGTAATGCACCATGATTATGTACATCATAATGCGTAATAATACCATATTTCATACTTTTTATTTTAATCTTTTGAATTTATATATTCTTCATACTCTAATCTACACCCCTCACATAATCCCATATCATCAATTTTTGCCTCTTGACCACATTTCCAACAAACATCAGAAGAACTAAAGTTATCAGATATCGGACTAATCTTTTCAATATCTGGATCATTCAATAAATCAGCCCCATCACTCTCAACATGACCTTCATTGAATATTCCTACGGGATACTCATATGCATAAAACGATAAATTTATTTCGTTTACACAATAAGGACAATCTACACTCGATTCAGAACACCATTCAATTTCTTCACCCATTTCTCGGTCATCATAACTTGATGATTCCCAATCTAAATATAAATCATCAGTCCAAATAGATAATTCATGCCCACAACTTTGACATCGAAGATAAATTCTATCCCCAGAATGACTTTGAATTAATTGTCGTTCATGAGCAAGACGTCCAAGAGCATAGGCAACATTATCCAATTCATCAAAAAGAGGAAGTTCATCCGGCTTCTTACCATAAAGAGCTTTAAGCTTTTCTATAAACGAAGAAGGCTTATAAAACAAAATCTTACGACCAGTCTCTTCCAGGAACTCAACAAGAAGTTCAGGCTGAGGTTTACCTTTATCTACTCCAGTCTGTTGAATCCAATCTTTCTTATTGTCATTACATACAAAAATAATATCACAAGAAGATTCTTTGGCATAATCAAGAAGAGATTTCCAAATTATCAGATCACCATATTTACGAATCCCTTCTTTACCTTTTGCATCCTCATATCCAGGCGGAATTTGATTACGATAGCGAAAGTCACCTTCTCTCATTATTTTTAAAATCGTTTTATACGAATAAGGAGAACCTGTCTTAAGGCTATTCACAAGTTCCAACAAGGAATCATTTTCTGCTATCTTTTTAATTTCAGCGATTCTGGAACCATACTGGTTTCTGATTAAATCCTTAATTACTCTAATATGCTTATTAGCTTCTTCTACTTCATCTTTCAAATCTTTAAGCTGGTCTGAATCTATATAGGGATGATAATATTTATTAGTTTCCCATTGCTTTATACATTCTCTTACAGCTTTTACGAAATGACTATTCGTCACTTCAGGAAGACGATATTTCTCTACTATCGGATTTGTTATTGCTTTTTTCCTATTGCACAAATACTCCTCTTTTACATGATATGGTATCCAAATTCTATCTTTTAAAGAAGACAAAATAGAAACCATAGTCAGGCGATAATGATCAGTAAGATCATACAAGCTACATAAAGCAGAAGTATCAAAGACTATTGTGGCATTCTGCCACAACGCATCTTCTTCCTCTTTTGAATCAATTAAAGTTGGTTCGTAAATATTCATTATCTTTTTAATAGAAAACGCATAATTAAATGATAGAACATATATATTCTATACCAGCATTGAAAGAAAATTGAATTTGGGGAAGAACCTCCCGACGTATTATCACCATGTAATCTATATTTAATCAATGGAACTCTTTCATAATAAACACACCCTTTCAGTTCTGCCAAACATCCAATCCAATGATCATGTAACATGAGCTTCTTAGGAAACGGCAATATAATATCTAGAAGTTCCCTTCGAAAAGCAAGGGTACAACCATAATACTTACCATTTTTTAGAGACAAATAATTTCTAAAAACAAAATTATCATTGTACATTAATCGGCCACAAAATTCTAGTTTACTATTACATAGTTCTGCTCTATGAACAACTAATATATTGTTTTTCAGGGCCAACAAACATTTTTCAACCTTATCAGGCATCCACCAATCATCTTGATCAGCAAGAAAGATAAAATCACCTTTAGCATGATTTAATGCATTTTCAAAATTTCTACATACATAAGCATGTGTATGTTTTGACTTTGAAGGTTGTTTATATTTGTATATAGTAATTCTCTTATCATGAAAGCTACAGAGTATGTCTAAAGTTTTATCAGTAGAACCATCATCTGAAATAACAACTTCATCTGTACTATCTAGCTGACAAAGTATAGAAATAATTTGTTCTTCAATATAACGCTCACCGTTATGGGTTGCAATACATACAGAAATCATTATGTTAAAATTAAGGATCAAAAAAAAAAGGAAAGACAATATTTTGTTCTAAGATTTACAAAGAAGCACAAAACAAACGCCTAATTTTATTGTATACTTTTAGCATTTTTCCGATATAATATGGAAAGTAACCGACAGAAGATATTATCATTTTTTTTCTATCATTCAAAAACTTAATATCAGAATTGCTTGAACTTGCACCATCTTCATTATTATATATAGAAATAATCAGATTAATATATACAAATTTAATCCCTTCTTTTAACAATTGAAGGTTATATACCCAATCAGCAACAAGTCTATAATCTTTATCATATAAATGGGATTTATATATACCTTTTGGATAAAAAACTGATTGATGACAAATATTTTTATATCCGAATTTCCATCTTGAGAATTTACCATCATATAGATTCCTACCTCTTTTCAGTAAAACATCTCCATAATAAACAACATCTTGCTTTATTAGAAAAGGTACAACATCAAGAAGGACCTTATCAGAATAAAATAAATCATCAGCTCCTAAAAAAATCAAGAAATCTCCGCTTGCAATACCTAAAGCTTTATTCATTGCATCGTATATTCCTTCATCAGGCTCAGATATATATTTAAATTTGGGGTTATTTATTGAAGACAAAATAGAACACGTCATATCGGTACTCTGCCCATCAATAATGATATATTCAAAATTACTATATTGCTGTGATAAAACAGAATCAATAGTATATTGAATTGTTTCTTGGGCATTATAACAAACAGTAATTATAGATATTTTCTTTTCATTCATAAAACTAAATTGTTATATAATTGGAAATAATTCTTTAAATATAGAAATTTTATACTTATAGTTATATACGCCATTATATTTTGCAATAAATGTCGTAAAATAAAAAAGAACAACCAATAGAGAATAAATATATGGTTTAAGAAACTTTATTTTATGTCTTTGTGCACAACAAACTACTCTTGGAAGCAAATAAACATGAACGAGTGAAAATAATTGTCCTATACGATAACCTAAATTCATATAAAGACCAAATAAATAACAAGTAAATTCTAATATTAACAATGCATATAATATTGAATATTTATTATCCTCCTTAAGAATATATTTAAGTAACAAAAACTCTGGAGCATATAAAAAAGCAGAAAAAATCAGAAACCATTTTGATGTTATACCATCAGCTTCCTCACCTGCAACATGATCATAATAAGCTAAATTTGCACCAAAACGTAAATACAAAAATACCAATAATATACATATGATACCTAAAAAAGATAAATGCTTTATAACTTTTACTTTGCTCATAGACTTATTGAATATTCTTATGAAAAATACGCAAGGTAATAATACAAGGGAACTACTATGACATAATGACGCTAACAGTATAAAAAACAAATAACCTATTATTTTTCTTTCAATTAAATAATGAATAGCAATTAATATAATACCCATTGCAGTACATTGTCTAATAATATTAAACCATGAACCAAACAACAAGACTATCAACGTAAAAACTGCTAAAAAAACATCTTTTTTGGGAAAAGAATTTTTTATATAGCCAAATGGTATGACAATACAAATAAAGGAAGTAAATACAATAAAAGAATCAAAATTCAAATTATAATTATCCCCAACCCAAAACAGACTTGCAAAAAATGGTTCGAAACCTGTAATACCAGACTGAATGTAATAAGTATAAAGCTTTTCGTAGTTTTCATAATCCGTTCCTATATCATAACGAGAAGCCAATAATAGAAATAATGGATATGAAACTATAAAACTTGACACAAATACTTTTAATAGGTTTCCTAAAATGAAGCCTTTATCACATTTTACTCTTGGTACCAGAGAAAACAGCAAGAGCGTTAGTGAAATCGTGACAAAATATATTATTTTAGATATTATCATTTTGTGTAAAATAAACGAGATGCAAACACTTTATACAAAAAGAGATTACAGCAAATTCTATATTTAATTTTTTGTTTAATCGTAGGATGTATTATTTTTATATAATACTCTTTAGCCTTATCTTTATCACCATACATAACAGCAGTATTAAACAGATGTTGATACAGCCAATCAGAAGGCAACATATTTTTGCAATTATATAAGTTGCAAAAATAAGAGAGCATATCATAAGTAGAATAAATAAACTTTTCTTGTACATCTAATGCAGAAGAATGAGAAGCAGAATTTTCTAACACTCTATAAACACTAGTAATATCATTAAAAAAATAGATGCTTGTCTCATGAGAAAACCATAGCCACATCGGATAATCTCCCATCAGCCAACCTTTTCCTATATTATGTCCCTCCTTCTCATATTGTTTAAGCATTTTCAAACGCAAAAGAACCGTTAAAGTTGGTACAGTACATTCTTTAAGCAAGTCATTAAACTCTGTATATGGACCACCCCATGATTTTTTTTCGAATACACCTTGCCTTTGATTGAAATATTTACAACAAGTATAACACATACCACAAGAAGGATGTTCATCCATATAGGCAACCTGCTTTTTAAGTTTAAAGGAGGAAATCCAATAATCATCTCCTTCACATATCGCCTCATAGATACAATTATCCCTCCATTCTGCAATATACATTTTTTTTAAAAAGCCCTCATTTTTAGAATATAAATTCTCTTTCAAAAACAAAACTGCAAAATAACAATTCTTATTTTTTTTATGCTGCGCATAATGTATATATGCATAATCAGTTTCTTTTTCGAATGAAACTGAATTTGAAGAATAATCAAAATGCATATCCATATACTTCTTAATTACATCCTGCTCTCCATCTGTAGAAGCATCATCAACTATACAACAAACAAACGGAAAATCTGTTTGTTGCATGACAAAACCATTCATTGTTTCCTCTATGTATTTTGCCTGATTAAAGGTAAAACACCTTACACACACTTTAAATTTCGGATATTCCATATCTTAATTATTTTCTTTTTATCATTTTAATCACAATCGACTTTAACTCAATATATTCTTCAAATTTAAGAAGTTCACTAATACTTAAACCGACAATTATTCCTACAATTATCTGAAGTACCAATACTACATAACATGGTAACATCAAAAACTTCAAAAAATAAACGGCAACGGCGATAACCAATGCAGTAAAATAAGATGGTGCAATATCATGCAACTGCTTCCAAAAAGTATAATTCAGAGTTTTGCCAGTGTACCAAGTATTAAGATATAAACTTATAACACCAGTGAAGATTGAAGTCAATAGCATATAATAAATACCACAAAAAACTCCTATTACAAGCGGAACTAATCCAACAAACTTCTTTAAAACTTCCAAATAAAGAAATATATCACTTCTACCTATAACTTGAAGAATGTTAAGATTGATAGCATGCAAAGGATATAAAGACATTGATATACATATTAAAGGAAGATATGTCGCAGCCTCATGCCATTTAGTACCAATCAAAGTATACACTATCGGTTCAGAAACAGCCCCTAAAGATATCATACATACAGCTGTAACAAACATCGTAACCTTAATCACTTTGCGGTATCCTTGAACAATACGTTCTTTATTATCCTGTATTTCTGCCAAAACAGGATAACTAACTCGCTGGACTATTGATGTAAGATTAGATGAAAATATACTTGCATATTCATTAGCCCGAGTATAGTGTCCAAGAGTTGAAGGGGTATAGTATCTACCAATAACAACTTGATATAGTTGATTCCATACATTATTCAGCATACCACTAGCCAATAGTTTCCAGCCAAATCCCCACATATACTTGAAACTATCCTTATAGAATGTAAACTTGGGCCACCAATTGTTCAATACCCATAAGCATAAAGTATATAATAACTGCTTAGAAAGTTGTTGAGCTACTAAAGACCAAACCCCATATCCCATAAACGCCAAAGCAATGCCTATTACTCCACTAATTATAGCAGAAACAAGAGAAGCTTTGGTTTTGGTCTTGAAATCGATTTTCTTTGTTAGAATTGTTACCTGCGTGATAGATAATGCATTAAAAAAGAGTATCAATCCTGTGGCTCTTACTAATGCTGTTAATTCTACACGATGAAAGAAATCAGATACAAATGGAGCACTTACAAAAAGAAGAATATACAATACTATGCTAATAGCCATATTGGTCATAAACATTGTGTTGTAATCCTCATCTGTCACGTCTTTCTTTCGTATTAAGGCATTACTAAATCCGCTATCAACAATGCCGTTGAGGACTGTTGTAAAGATCAAGCAAATACCAATCAATCCATATTCATCAGGAGAGAGAAGGCGTGCCAATACCAAACCAACAATGAAAGTTACTCCCTGTCCTAAAAAGGCATCAGCAGCACTCCATCCAACTCCTTTTATAGTTTTATTCTTTAATGATTCCTGTTGCATTTACAAAAACAAATTTGTTCTTATGATTTTGTAACTTCACTATAAAACTCAAGTAATTCGTTTTGTTTTACTTTTTCATAAATCAAACTTTTACCATCAGTATCTTTCATATCAAAATTATCGTTTACTGTTGCTACTATATCCAATAACTTATCAAAAGAATCAGTTACAATAGTTATCATCATGACTTTACGAAAAACATTTGTAGAATTACATACTTCATCTTGCTCATTTACATATTGCTGAATAGCATATATACCCGAGATTTTGCTTATATAATCAAGCCCAACTATTTCTGCAATTTTGCCATCTAAACCAAAATAGTTAAGAACAATACTTTTTTTGTCTAAATTACAACAATTAGTATAAATAGAATGATCTACATCTCCCATAGAAAATTTAATCATTGAATCCAGATAGTTAACTCCACTAACTGCTTCATAATAATGATAAGAAAGTTCACCGCTTAACCTAAAACCAGCCTCAAAGAAATAGAACTGACCCTTACAATAAAAAGCAGACATTGTTGCATAGGCATTGTTGATGTCTAAATTCCTAAACATATCTCTAACGTAACCATCAATATCAGATAAATATTGCTGTTCATATTTTGATTTAAAAGGCCATGCTTTCTGAAGGATTTTTGCACCTTTTTCACCTTTACACATTATGGTATCACTACTTCCTAAAAAGAATACCTCATTATTCTTTACATAGTAATATACATCTATTTTAATACCATCTGTTATAAAATCTTCAATTATAACATTTTTAGAAGGAGATAAATCAAGAGCTGTTTTATAATACGCATCTAGTTCAACTTGATTGGTAGCAACATTAATACCTATCGATCCTGCACGATCAACCGGTTTGATAATAACAGGAAAATGAATGTCTTTATCTGTAACATGATATTCAGGAATTGTAGGAATCTTATTCCTTCGACACGCTTCTTTAAACAGTTTTTTATCTCTTGTAACAGCTAGCTGATCTATAGTTAATGAACAAGGAAGAGCTAATCGCTTACAAAGTTTAATCATATTTTCTACACGGAATTCACTAAAACCAGCCAAGACTCCATTTACACCACTTGCCTTACATTGCTGTTCTAATAAGTCTATATCACTCCAACTAATATTCCATCCCTCGTCTGCATATTTCTTTGCAGGTGACAAATTCCAATCCGAGTGATTATCAGTAATGATTGTAAAATATCCTAAACTTTTAGCTCTCTTAACAATTTCAAGTTCAAGTATACTTCCTCCAAGTATCAATAATTTCTTTTGTTTAGTCATACTTAAGATTTTCTTAAATGTCAACCTATTGACTAGAAACAGCCATAAGTTTGGCAGATTATACTTTGATTATATTTAAAATTCTCACCATATCTACTCTTCCATATCTCTGATCGATAGGTAAAGGAAGAATATGATTTGCCATCCAAGTCTCTAAAGCTTTTTCACCAGCCCAAGCATCAACATTTGGCCAGTATTTTGCTACAAAGACCTTGTTCTCTATCAGTTTCTTACGAAGTTCCTGACCTTGCTCCGACTCAAATGGAAATATCATAGGAACTTCACCATAATTGAGTTGTCTGCCACCTAAATGTTTACACAAAACATTATAATTATCCAAACGGCGTTGAGCAACACTACCATAATCAATTCCTTGCATCATTCGCTTGGTATAGTTCGACATACGACGAATTGGTAAATCATGGAAGACCTTACTCGTTCTATGGAAATCATCATAACCTGCTTCAGGAGACAAATCAATACGCTTCACCAATGAATCCATACGAGTATAAGACTCATCTTTCTCTAATTCAAAATCAGCAATTGCATCTGTATAAAGATAACCTCCATCAGGAACACCAAAGAACTTTCTGCAACTATAGAAAGTATCTATCCCCTCTATCGGTCTGGAGAAAAAAGCCTGAGTATAATCAAGAATCAATTGTTTTTTATACTTGCTTACAAGCTTCCAACAATAGTCATCATGCAATCCCCAATAATTGGTGTACAGCAGTGCTTCATTTTCCAGCAGGTTGATATCTTCAACTATACGATAGTTTTTATCTATATGGTAAAACTCATATGAAATTCCAAGCTTAACAATTGGCTCTATAGCAGAATCACAAGTAAAATAAGGAACATATACCTTCTTATAATTCCTGCACCTCAAAATATATTCCAAGCAGAAACGACCACTATTCAAAGCAATCGCTTCTGAATGAATTTCAGGAAAGTGAGGAAGTTCTAATTCGAAATAACCTCCTATAGGAGTTATTTTTTTTTCGTTCATTTAAGTACTACTTTAATTAATGAATTGTAGTTCTTGCAAAAATCCTCCATCTGTTCCACTGTATCAAAGTGAAGGAAGATGATTCCTAATGCTTTTCCTGCACCATCGAATACTTCTACAGGGTCACCTTCTTTTTTATAGATTACCTGACGATAAACATTCATGGCTATACTTTCATCAATTTCAATACCCTTGAAAGTTCCTGCTTCGTAGCTATGGAGTACATAGTGCATATAGCAACCAGGCAAAGATTTTACTGGCAGTTCCAAGAACTCAGGTTTTTCTCCCATTGCAGCTTGAACATTAGCCTTCACTAAATCAATACCATATGCATCACTCAACTGAATCGGAATCATATTGCCACCTGCACGAGGACCTAACTCCAAGAAATGAACGTTATCATTTTTATCAAGAATAATCTCGATGTTTAATTCACCAAAACGAACGTCAAGTGCAGTAACAATACGCTGTAATTCTCTATGAATATTAGAAGTCTGCTTTTCAGATGTACACAAAGGTTTTTTCTTACCAATTGGAATAAGAGGACTTCTCTTGGTATCTCTAAGGCACTCCATCTCTCCATAGAGAACAACCTTTCCATCCCAAACAAAGATGTCACCACCAACAACTGAAGGGAAACCTCTCTGTATATATTCCTCTACAAGCAGAACCTTATTTCTTGAATATGAATCAGCCCAAGCGATTGCCTTCTCCAAGCCATCCCAGTTTTCCAACATAGTTACACCTTTGCTACCAGATGAATCTGTTGGTTTAACTACTACTGGGAAAGTAAAATTCTTCGCATTTTTCTTAATCTCATTCAGTGAGGTTTCTGGATGGAAAGAATAAACCTTAGGACAAGCAAAACCATGGCTCTGCAAGAACTGACGCCAAGGATATTTCAATCCTAAGACCTCTACGCTCTTGGCTGGATTAGTAGGAAGACCTAAACGCTCTGCAACAATTGCTGCTGGAAGTGCAGCTGGATCTGAAGCATAAGCAAGGATACCATCAACCTGTTCGTCTTTCGCTATTTGATAAACAGCCTCAACATCTGTAGTACTGGCATTATAATATTTATCAGCAACAAACTGTCCCGGATTATCTGACAGATAATCACACAAGACTGTATAATAGCCAAGTTCTTTAGCAGTCTTGATGGCAATGACTTGTTGGGCAGAACCACCCAACAAGAGTATTTTCTTTTGTGACATTGTTCCTATTTATTTTAAGATACAATCCAATGTTCTATGAATATCCTCTTCACTCAATGCGTGATGCATAGGCAAGCAGATTACACTATCTGCCATCTTATGAGCATTTGGTAAATTAGTAGGATCAGCACTCTCCAAACCACGATAGGTAGAGAACTCACTAATCAATGGATAGAAGTAGCGACGACCCAACACATTCTGTGACTTCATCTTTGCATACAGTTCATCACGAGTCATACCATACTTCTGAGCATCAATGAAGATTGGGAAATAGCTATAATTATGACGAACACCAGGCATATCATCGAAGAAGGTAATGCCTTCAACATTGCGCAAAGCCTCACGATACTTGATAGCTACCTGATGACGAGCCTCAATAGCGGCATCCACCTGCTTCAAGTTAAGCAAGCCATACGCACTACGCATCTCATCCATCTTACTATTGATACCTGGACCAACAACCTCGGTTTCTCCTGCAAAGCCGAAGTTCTTCAAGTAATCAATACGTTTCTTGGTCTTCTCATCGTGCATAATCATTGCACCACCTTCGATAGTGTTATATACCTTAGTTGCATGGAAACTCAAAGTACTCATATCACCAGCATTCAAGATGCTCTCACCATTTACTTCTACTCCGAAAGCATGAGCTGCATCATAAATAACCTTCAAGCCATACTTATCTGCAATATCCTGAATAGCCTTGGTATCGCAAGGCTTTCCATAAACATGCACTGGCATAATAGCAGTTGTCTTTGGAGTTATGGCAGCCTCAATCTTATTAGGATCAAGATTACCTGTTGCAGGGTCAATATCAACGAATACAGGCTTGCAACCATTCCACCAAATACTGTGAGTAGTAGCTACGAAACTATAAGGTGTAGTAATAACCTCGCCAGTAATACGAAGTGCCTGCAATGCAGTAAGCAATGGTAAGGTACCATTGGTAAAGAGACTCACGTATGGAACTTTGAGGTACTCGGCAAGAGCAGCCTCCAGTTTCTTATGATAATCACCATTATTTGTTATCCACTTGCTGTCCCAGATTTTCTGGAGTTCAGCATGAAAATCATCCAAGTTTGGCAGTAACGGAGATGTTACTGTAATCAATTTCTTATCCATTTTTATCTGTCTTTATACATATTCTCATAGTACTTCTGGTAATCGCCAGAGGTAACGTTGTCCATCCATTCCTGGTTATCGAGATACCATTTTACGGTCTCCTCAATACCCTCCTCAAACTGGAGTGATGGCTCCCAACCCAATTCCTTCTGAAGCTTGCGGGAGTCGATGGCATAACGCATATCGTGACCCTTTCTGTCTGTTACGTAAGTGATGAGATCCATATCCTCGCCTTCCTTTCTGCCGAGCAGACGGTCAACGGTCTTGATAACCACCTTGATGATATCGATATTCTTCCACTCGTTGAAACCGCCGATGTTGTAAG
>OHVB01000189.1_pt1 | contig 26344 bp, 17 predicted proteins | sample 1579331 | NCBI WGS metagenome assembly OHVB01 (sample SAMEA3882503, study PRJEB24775) | human gut metagenome | biome: human-associated habitat; feature: intestine environment; material: feces | place: Netherlands | collected 2009/2010
CGTTGATACTGTTCCAATTTTTCAGATACTTATATTTTGATTGCAGGAAATCCTTTCTTGTCGTTTTCTGAAAGCGCTTGAATTCCTTGTCCTGTACCCCAAAAGTAATAGGTTTTGCACTAACCTGCTGCATTCCATTGATACAGAAATAGTATTGCTTTCCCCTATCATATACTTCCATAATCAAGCCAGGGAGTCCACAGAACTTCCAGGGACCGTCACTTACAGGAACATCCAAGGCAAACCAGGCAGTCCATTGTCTTCCCCGGAAGCAGCAGGTAGCCTTTTGGCATTCATGACCGAGCACCATCTTCGTGCTGTCATTTTCCATATTCCACTCCTGTGAGTTTAAAGCATCCTCATAAAGGTAATATTGTCCCAGCAAGAAGTCGGTAACAGTTATCTTTCCTTGCGGATAATTCTTGTAGATGGTTGCAGACATTCTGCGATGTGGTATGGCATTGTATAATTGCTTTCCTTTCAATCCTTTTCCAACAGCTTCAGTCAAGAAGCTATCCCATAGTTTATCGCCATTAGGAGCAGCCATCAGAGAATCACACTGATAAGTATAATAGCTATAACATTTAGAACACTCTGCTCCGATTTGCAGATAGAGCAAGTCTTCCTTACGCAGTTGTTCTCCAGACAGCGTATCCGTAAGATATTCATATACATAGCTACACAGCATATTAGCCGTATCTATTTTCTTATTTTGGGCAAAGTCAATAAGATAAAAAGTTAAAAATAGAAATATGAAACACTTTCTCTTCATGATTTCTCAATACTATATATCTATTTATATTTTACAAACATTCTAATTGTTTATATTTCCACTTTTTAGACCCAACTTTTTCTATCTGGGGAATATCAATGCCCTGTAGTTGCGTTTGTGACTGGAAATCTCCAAAAAGAAATATATATTGTTCCTTTAAGAATTTTTCAAATGTAGTCTTCTCAAATTTGTTGTTTCCAACGTAAGTCTTGCTAAAGACAATCGGCTTCTTTGACACCTTTTCTATGCCAAGAAGTTTAAAGGCATGGCTATTATCTTCCGTAGTAGCCTCCAAGATCAGTCCCGGCAATCCACATAATTTCCAAGGTCCGTCAGTTATTGGAATATCCATAGCAAACCATGCAGTCCAACAATGACCACGATAATGGCAGACTGCCTTTTGGCATTCATGTCCCAAGATTAATTTAGAAGAATCTTGTATTACCCAATTCTGAGCATATAAAGTATCTTCATAAATATAATCTTGCATCAGTAAGCCATCTGTTACAGTCATCTTTCCTTGCGGATAGTTTTTGTACACATAGGCTTTCATCCTTTTATGAGGCCACTCGGTCTTACTACCTATCGCAGCATTTATTTGCTGGCGCAGTATTACATCTCTATCAGGAGAAGCAAAAATAGAATCTACCTGCATACTATAATAACTATAGCATTTGGACATATTTTTACCTATCTGCAGCACCAACCAATCCTTGGCTGTTTTTCCAGACAAAGTATCCTGTATATAAGTATAATCATATTGACATTTCAGATAAGCCTCATCTATTTTTTTCTGGGCATAACAACATCCTATCCCCATATAGACAAAGATTGTTAATGCCACCCAACTTTTCATTTTCTCCATAACTTTTCCTTGTTTAAAATAAAGATACTCTTTGATTCTATTCTCTTTCTATCAAGTCATAGTTACGTTTTTCGTCTGACAGACCTAAGGATATACCTGACGTAGCCTCGCTTATGCTATTTTGATTATGAAAATAATTATATTCAGACTTCAGAAAAGCTTTCCGGTCTATCCTTACCCGTTTTCTATTGAAAACATCATAAACGATAGGCGTGCCAGCATCCTTCTGCAATCCCTTGATGCAAAAATATTGCTGTCTCCCCTTGTCATACACTTCCATAATCAAACCAGGAAGTCCACAAAATTTCCAAGGGCCATCACTCATAGGAACATCCAAGGCAAACCATGCCGTCCAAGAGCGACCACGGAATCTGCAGGTTGCCTTCTGGCAGTTATAGCCTAATATGTTTTTAATGCTATCACCTTCTACGACCCAATTCTGTACACCCAGGCTATCACTATATTCATAATACTGAGACATCAGATCGTCCGTTACCTTCATCATATTCTGTGGATAATTCTTATAGACGCACGCCGTCATTCTGCGATGTGGAAAAGAATTAGTCAGATATCCTTCACGCTTAAAGGCTTCTTTGAATAAAGCACGAAACTTTGCCTTGCCATCTTCTGTAGATTGCAAGGAATCAGACTGATACGTATAATAGCTGTAGCATTTTGAAACATTCTTTCCGATAGAAAGAAAGAGTAAATCCTCTCCTTTCTCATCATTCTTTATCGTATCTTTCGAATAACAATAATAGTATGAGCAGAGATATTGCCCACTGTCTATCACGTTATTCTTAGCTTGCAACAGAAGCGCACCAAAGAACAACATGGATATACTTATAAAAAATCTCTTAACAAACATATTAATATAACCTTTAAAAATTAAAGAAATACTCTTTTGACTGCAAAAGTACTAAATCATTTTCAAAATCCTTTATCTTGAAGTATAATTTATATTAATACGGTGAAGAAAAGACGGAAGAGTTCGCAAAAGGTTCAAACATCCGGTGCATAGAAAGCTACTTTCGAAAACACTCTTCACGAAGAATCGCCAGGAAGCTATTCTGTAGCTTCGCTGGCGATTCTGAGAGAGAGAGAGATTTATCTATGTAATATCGTGTTTTTATTCTGCCTGAATACCGAAGTACTCGTTGAGTTCGGCGATGGCAGCACCATCGGCATTCGGAAGATCCTTCACCAACTTGCCTTTCTCCAGCAGGAGGATGCGGGTGGAGATGTCGGCAATGAAGTTGAGGTTATGGCTGGAGATGATGACCGTGGTGCCCTGCTCCTTGCAGATGCGCTGAATCATGTGGGCGATAGTCATCTGAGAAGATGGGTCGAGATAGTTGAAAGGTTCATCCAGGAGAAGAACCTTCGGATTGATGATCATCGCTCCAATGATGCCAATCTTCTGTCGGTTGCCCTGAGAGAAATCACGGAGATACTTCTTGGTTCCCATGATTTCATCGTGCATAAAGCCCTCAAACTGCGCCAGTCGCTCCTGCAAGGTTTTATCGTCAATGTTATAGACATCAGCAATGAAATCGAAGTATTCCTCAGGAGTGAGGAAGTCGATGAGGAATCTGCCGTCGATGTAACTGCCGGTATATTCCTTCCACGTTTCACTCTCGTTCACCTTCTGTCCATTGCTTTCCACGAAACCATCATCAGCCTGAATCAGGTCGAGAATCAGACGGAGCAAAGTAGTCTTGCCCGCACCATTATTACCTACGAGTCCTATCAGCTCGCCCTTTGCAACACCCAGATTATCAATATCGAGTACGGTATTGCCATTATATATCTTTTTGAGATTCTGAATCTTGATCATATTACTTTGAACTTTGAATTTTGAACATTGAACTTTATGATTACTCTCCTAGCTTTCCATGAACTTCTCCATGCGCTTATACTTGTTCTTCTCGAAAATGGCAGCAATCTTGGCGATGAACCATTTGTGGATGGCGATGCTGAAGACTGCCAGCGCTACACAGGTAATAAACCATGCCGTCTCGCCAAAGAAATGATAGATGGCAGCGACGCCAGCCAGCGGGAAGAGGAAGGCGATGGAATAAAGATTGATCTTCAGATTCGCTCCCTGCATGCTGAACATGGAAGTCTGGAATATCTCCAGACGGGAAGAGAAGAGTGCCGTAGGCAGATTGAAGAGATTGATGAAGACCGCCAGACAGAAACCGCTGATAAGCACCTGGATTCCGATTCCTGCCTCCAGGAAAAGGAACGGAAGGGTGAGCAACAAGGCGACAGCACTCACTACCATATAATAATAGAAGCAATTCTGCAGCATCTGCTTCACCTTTACCGGCTTGGTCATCAAACCATGGAAGAAGTTTGCCTCAATACCAAAGGTCCATTGCGACAACACCACCGATGGCAGCAGGATGGCACCTGCCACATAGAGGGTAGTCATAGCCACCTTATCCCCCATTTCCTGTCCCGGCTCTAAAGGCACCAGGGCAAAGAGATAGGCATCGAAGAGGAAGATGGCGGTAATCATAATCACCATCGTACGGACACGTTTTGCTCTCAATGTGCCGATATATTGCAGGCTGAAGAGGTTGATATGGCTGAATCCACGGAACCTGGAAACCTTCTGCTTCTGCTCGTTATAAATCTTTTCGTGATAGAGATAGGCGGTAAGTCCGGTGAATACCGCTCCTGCAAGGAAGAAAAGACCTATCCATCCCATATATACCGGGAAGAAGGAAGCCACAAACATATATCCTATCAGCACCACAAACATACCTATCCATCCCAATATCAAAGGCCATTTCAGAATCCACTCCGTAGCCTTGCGGTAACAGGTGATGTAGATGCCGTTGACAAAAGAGAACTCCAGGAACAGGAAGAAGCTGGCTACAGCCTCACTTGCCGGCAGGAGATAGATGAACACCGGAAGCGTAAGCACCGGAAGCACATAGTTCCAGAAGCTCACGAGATTGGTAGTGAGCAGGAACTTGTTCCAGATCTTCTCTGGCACAGGGCGCGACTTCACATAATCATCCATTGCCGTAATATCCCGCTTCATCACCATCTTCATGATGATGTCTGGAATCAGCATGCCGATTACGATACCTGCGCCCAACAATGCCGGCATATCTTCCCCCTTCAGTTCTCCTCCACTCTCGGTGAAGCCCTGGTAGAAGCCCACACCCACCATCACATACAGGAAGATGATGTAGCAAGCCACGAAGGCGTCTCTCTTGCGGAAGTTACGGTGCTGTTGCAGCCACCATAACCTTAACAGTAATTTCAACATAATTCATTCGTTTCATTGGTTTATGGATGCAAAGGTAAATAAAAAACTGAGAAATCTATGACAAAACGAAAGAAATAACTTAAAAATAACATTAGATAAGAAACAATTTGCAAGAAGAACAGAGAAGTTATAAGAGAAAAAACAAAAAAGCAGCATCTTCATCCCGAAGATGCTGCTCGTTTCTAACTAAAACTAACTCATGTATCAACTATTCTCCAAAACTATTAAAACCTAAAAAACAATTCTATTTTACCGGCAAGATGTTACCATCCTCATCATAGAAGAGAGGAGCCACCTTTACGCTGCGAAGCCAGGTTGTATCATTAGATGGCACACAGTCGTGATGGAAGAGATACCACTGTCCCTTATACTCGCAGATACTGTGATGGGTTGTCCAACCTACTACAGGCTCCAGAATAACGCCCTTGTAAGTGAACGGACCATAAGGATTATCACCTACTGCATAGCAGAGATAATGAGTATCACCTGTAGAGTAGCTGAAGTAATACTTGCCCTTATACTTGTGCATCCAGCTAGCCTCGAAGAAGCGATGCGGATCATCGGCTGGCAATACCTTACCCTCCTCGTCAACGATGACAACAGGCTTTGGCATCTCTGCAAACTGCTGCACATCATCAGTCATCATGGCTACACGAGATGGCAACGGATTCTCCTTGCCTTCTGGAAGATGCTCATCCTTCAGTGCCTTGTTGTCCTTGTACCACTGAAGCTGACCGCCCCAGATACCACCGAAGTAGCAGTAAATCTTGCCATCATCATCCTTGAACACGCAAGGGTCTATGCTGTATGACTTGCGGATTGGGTCGGCATTCGGAACGAAAGGACCTTCAGGCTTATCAGCCACAGCCACACCGAGATGGAACACGCCATTATAATCCTTGGCAGAGAAGATGAGATAGTACTTGCCATCCTTCTCTACTACATCGTTGTCCCACATCTGCTTCTCAGCCCATGGCACATCCTTCACATCGAGAATCACACCATGATCGGTTACTTCACCCTCCATCACGTCGTCCATAGAGAGAACGTGATAGTCTTTCATCTGGAAGTGACCGCCATCATCGTCGAAGCTTTCGCCGCTATCCCAGTCATGAGATGGGTAAACATACAGGCGACCGTTAAACACATTGGCAGATGGATCTGCCATATAATCCTTAGGGAACAAATATCTTGCTTTCATTGTTATCTTATATTTAAAGAGATTGATGATATTATCTTAAGAGATTCTATTTGAAGAGATCTTATTTAAAGAGATTGACGATTTCCTTCACCACTGGCTTCACCTCGTTGTTGCGGTCGATGAGCAGCGGATAGTTGGTTCTGCCTGGGATAGGCCAGCCATTCAACCAAGAGTGACCATCGTTGACACCCCAGAAGGTTACACGACTGATGACATCCTTGTGACGCTCTACAATCTTGAAGAGATCGAGATAACGCTGGTTGAAGAGTTTCTGCGCCTTCTTGTTAAGTCCCTTCACGTATGGATTGTACTTCTTCTGAAGTTCAAACTTCTGGCTGATTTCCGCACCGCCGAATCCTTCCGGATTAGGAAGCATGTTCATATCCAGCTCAGTCAGCATCACCTTGACACCTTCACCTGCAAAAGCCTCGATGCTCTTCTCATACTCAGCATAATCAGGATAATCATAACCATTGTGGCTCTGCATACCTACAGCATCGATACGGAGACCCTTCGCCTTCAAATCGCGAACCAGCTTGCAGATAGCCTCTCGCTTGGCTGGCTTCGAAGTAGAATAATCATTATAGTAAAGCTCTACGTTAGGGTCAGCCTCATGCGCAAAGCGGAAAGCCAGTTCGATGAACTCCGGACCGATAATCTTATAATATAGAGACTTGCGGTAAGAGCCATCATCCTCGAAAGCTTCGTTCACAACGTCCCATCCCTTTACTCTACCTTTATAATGAGTAACCACATTCATGATGTGATTATACATTCTGCCGATGAGCACTTCACGGCTTACCAGATTACCCTTATCATCGGTAAACATCCACTTAGGTGGCTGAGAATGCCAAACCAGACAATGACCTATCAAGGTCTTACCGTTCTTCTCTGCCCAGTCAGCCAGCTTATCGCCATCGGTGAAATCAAAGCGATTCACCTCCGGATGATTTTCCTCGCCCTTCATACAGTTCTCGGCAACTACCTGGTTAAACTGTTTCTTCACTACTTCCTCACCTGCCGGGTCTTGTCCGTCTGCCAGAGAAGTATTAACGGCTGCACCAACCAGGAAATATTTGCCCATGGCCTCCTGGAATGTTGGGATTGTCGTATTATTATTGCCTTTCTGGGCAAAAGCTGCAGAAGCAAGCATCAAGCCCAAGGCAAAAGTTGAAATTTTCTTCATGTCTAATTTATATTTTTCTCAATTTTAAATGTTACTTTTTCTGTTTGTGCCGAGCCTCAATCTTCTTGTTGATATCATCGATAACCGCATCTGTCAACTCATACTTCGAGATAATGAAGATGGCGAGCAGCAACAAGGCAGCAGGAATGACACATACCAACCAGAGAATACCCTCCTGAGCCTCAGGAGTCTGCTCCACGGCCTTCGGATTGTAAGCCACGTAAGCAAGGATGGCTGGAGCCACCACACTACCCAAGGTCATACCCGCCTTGAAGAAGATGCCCGTCAAGGCATTCACGATACCTGCAATACGCTTGCCACTCTTATACTCTCCATAAGAGATAACCTCAGGAACAAGAGCCCACATATAACCCGTAGCTACAATAACACCCGTTGACTTAACAAACTGGGCGATATAGACGAGCATCATACTTGGCTGCTCCATCTTTGCTACCAGATAAAGGAATGCCATACCCACGATGGCGATGCCCAGGAACACATAGAACATGTTCTTCTTGCCGATTGCCTTCTTAATCATAGGCACTAGTGGCATGAAGATGAACGATGGTGCCGAACCCAAACCCATGAAGATGGAAAGCTGCTCGGAGGTTCCGTGAAGGTTGCTGTTCATGAAGTAAGCTCCTGCCGCATTGCCGATAGACATCATGGCGAAGGCGGTGATGAAGAAGAAGGCTATGATACGCAAAGGACGGTTGTGGAAAAATTCCATCCAAAGGTCGCTTATCTTCACATTGGCACTCTCCTCGGCATTCATTACCACACGCTCCTTACACTGTGAGAAACAGAAAAGGAGCAACAACAAACCAATGACGGCATAGATGGTCATGGTGGTAAACCAAGCCACCGGATCCTTAGGCAAACCATCCGACTGCTGGTCGGTAAAGTATGCGATGAGCAACGGAAGACCTGAGCCTACAGCCAAACCACCACAGTTTGCCATAAACATACGAACTGACGTCAACACCGTGATTTCATCGGTATCACGAGTCAGCGATGAGTTCAAGGCTCCATAAGGTACATTGATAAATGTATAGAGCAATGTCATGGCAATGTATGTGATATAGGCATAGAGCAGGGATGGTGCAAAGCCATTCCAGAAGCAGAGGATGGCAAAGCCCGAAAGTGGGATTCCTACGAATACCAGATAAGAGCGATACTTACCCAACTTAGGATTGTGCTTATCTATAAGGGCACCTACAATAGGGTCCCAAATCACATTTGCAACATTTCCTACCGTAAACATCACGGAAACGTCAACTGCATCGAGTCCGTAGATATCGGTATAGAAGAACAACAAGTACATACATGTTGTCTGGAAGATGAGGTTTTGTGCCAAGTCACCAGAACCGAATCCGATGCGCTGCAACCAACTCAATTTGTAGAATCCCTTAGATTCCTGTGAAGTCTTTTCCATATCTTTATTCTTTTATTTCAATTTTTCTGCGGCAAACTTGCCCATAGCTTCATATCCCTTAGGGTTGAGATGCAACCAGTCGTCTGAATATTCAGCCTTCAGGCGCTGAGGGTCTTTCGGGTCACGGGTTAATTCATCGAAATCGATGACCTCATCAAAGGCACCGCTCTTTCTAATCCATTCGTTCACGGTTTGGCGCATTGCCTCATGCCAGAAGGAATACCATCCGTTGCCCTTAGTTGGGGTAATGGTTCCGCCATATACCTTGATGCCTTTAGCCTTGGCTTTTGCAATCAGCACCTTGTAGCAGGCAATCAGGGTATCTGTTACATGTTCATAATTTCCTCCGCAGCAACCGATATCGTTGGTTCCTTCGAAGATGATGAGCTTATCCACACCTGTCTGTCCCAGGATATCACGGTCGAAACGCTTCATGGCAGGTTCACTCAATCCGCCTTGCACCACGCAGTTGCCACCGATACCGAGATTCAATACACCGTATGGCTTCTCTGCATTCAGGGCATCCGAGAGGAAATCGGTCCATCGGTTCTGATGGTTGGTGGTACTTCCACGGCCATCGGTAATAGAGTTTCCAAGGATAGCCACCACAGGGGTAGCCTTATCGGTCTTCACATCAATGGCTGAAAGATTATACCAGTGGTCAGCCTTCTCCTGCTTATCGAAAGCAGCATCCGTTGGCTTCACCGCCTTGCCCTTCACATTACTAACAATATAAGATGTGGTACGTGAACCACGATGAGAAGTTGCATTCACAGGAGTCTGCTTGCCATAATCGATGGTAATCGTAAGGCGTTGACCACTCTTCAAGGCATACTTCAAATCATCAGAGAAGATAGCCTTTCCCGGAGCGATAGTTACATTCTTCTTGCCATTGAATTTAAGATACTTCACCGTCTTGGTCTGAATTCCCCAGTTGCTAGGAACATCCGTATCTGCAATATACACCGATTTGATTTCCACCGGTTCCTTGCTCTGCTCATTGCTGAGCTTCACTCTGAGTTCCTCTCCGCCAAAAGACACATGAACTATCTGTCGGCAAGAGCGGTTGCTTAAGCTTTCCTTAGGCATATCTCCTTTGCCAGTCCATTCCACTGCAGTAGCCCAAGATCCTTTCCATACCTTCTGGGCAAAAGCTACAGAACTTGACGCTGCCAACACGAGTGCCAAAGATAAGATTCTTATTGCTTGCTTATTCATTGTTATTATGATGCTTTTAATGTTTCTATTGTTGTTGACGATGCAAATTTACTAATAAATTATGAAATAACAGGTATTTTATAGTTACCATTACTTTTCTATTTGTTTCATACTCACAAAAATGGCACAAAAAGATAAAGAAACAAAAAGAAACGAAACATATTGTTGCATTAGAATTTGTTTCTTCCATTGTTTTTTGTTACTTTTGCAGCCATAATAACCTATTTAAATAAGAAACGGACAAAAAATATGAAGCATATCAGACATTGCCTCACGGCACTCTTCGCTATCGCCCTATCGCTTATGGTATGGGCCGACAGTGGTGAACTCTTCACTTCGGGCAAGCTATCCAGTTCGCTTATCAACTGTATTGTGCAAGACAAGTATGGCTATATCTGGGTGGGCACGGAATACGGACTCAGCAAGTTCGACGGCTACCGCTTTACCAACTATCTGCACAACGAAGAAGACACAACCTCCATCACCGACAATATTATCTCCGACCTTCTGGTAGATAAGAAAGGTAACCTCTGGATTGGTTGCGCCAAGGGATTGATGCGCTATAATTATGAGACGAACAATTTCTCCCGTCTCCAGTTTCCTGATGGCAGAAAGCCACGCATCTATTCGATGGTAGAAAGCCATCGCGGCGATATCCTGCTGGGCACTGCAGGTTACGGTCTCTACTCCGTGAAGAACAACGGCATAGAGAAAACGGCAAACAACAGATTCACCATCAGATGGGAAAGAGCATACGCCGAGCGCGACTCGGATGTATTCTTCACCCATATCTACGAAGACAAGCACCACTATCTCTGGCAGAGCAGTCACCTGTCAACCTTCACCCGATTCATCGAGAAGCAAGGCAAGGTGCAGCGCAAAGACTTCAAATCGCCATACGGAGCCCCTGTGGCATTCATCCAGCATCGCCCGCAAGCCATGCTCATCGTCTGCATGTATGGCATCATCTACTATGACTATCGAACGGGGCGTATAGCCGATGCCGGTTACGACCTGGGTACTTTCAAGAATCATGTAACCATCAACAATGCCACCTTCGACCACGATGGCAACCTCTATATCAGCACCTCTGAACATGGAGCCCTGATCATCAAGAAGGGAAGCAGCAAGGTGGAACAGCTGGAAAACAGCAACAGCAATTTCAATCTTTCCACCGCCTTCGTCAACGATATCATCGAAGACAAGGACAACAACCTCTGGATAGGCTGTTACAAGAAAGGTCTCTATCTGCTCAACCAGCGCCAGCAAGCCTTCAGCAGCTGGAGTTTCTCGGCACAGAACTACATCATCGGCAGCAGCGTTTCTTCCATCGCCCCTGGCGAGAATGGCGAAACATGGTGTACGGTGCAAAACAGTGGCGTATTCTGTTTTGATGCTTCAGGAAAGATTATCGCCCACCCTACCTCGCCAGCAGGCACCTGCATCATCTACAAAGACCGCCGGGGTGCATACTGGATCAGCAACGGAAGTGCGCTCTACAGCTACAATCCGCATACGGGAGCCTATCAGGAAAAGCTCACCTTTACCAGCGCAGGTATCTACTGCATGACAGATGACAACCAGGGCAATCTCTATATCTCTGTATATAGTAAGGGCCTATATATATATAATGTGGAAAGCGGAAAGGTTACCGTACTCAATATGCGACAGAGGGGAAACAAGGGATTCCTCTGCAACGACTGGGTACGCAGCATGGCATTCGACCATACCGGTCATCTGTGGATAGGTACTTCAAATGGCGTTTCCTGCCTCAACACGAAGACACTCAGCTTCAAGGACTTCGAATGGAATAACATTCTGAAAGACAGACAGGCAAATGGCATCTGCGAAGGAAAGAACGGCAATATGATTATCGGAACGGAAGAAGGACTCTATCTTTTCGACCGAAAGAACAACAAGACCCTTGCTCTCCCTCACGCCGAAGTTCTGAAGGGAAAGCAGGTGTGCAGCATCATCAAAGACCATCAGGGCGACTTGTGGATAAGCACCACCATGGGCATCTGGCAGTATGACCAGAAGAACAGACAGTTTATCGGGCACATCAATGGCAACGGACTCACCACCCGTGAATACGTGCTGGGTTCCTCCATGCATACCGCCAGCGACCTCATCGCCTTCGGAACAAGTGACGGCATCACCTCCTTCTACCCGGAAAGAGTGAGAGCCAAGAAGATGGAACTGGGAGATGTACACCTCACCAACTTCATCATCGACGGCAAGCCAATCAACTGTCTGACGGATGAGTTCACTATACCATACGAGGAGAATTCGTTCACGCTGGAGTTCTCGCTGCTCAACTACAGGAACACCGACAACATCAGCTTCCAATATCGTATCAACGAGGGAAAATGGAACAGCACCAACGAAGGCTCCAACGCAGTATCATTCAACAAGTTGAAACCAGGCAGCTACACCCTGGAGGTAAGAGCCATGAGCAATGGCAACTTCTCCAAGAAGTCAACCATCATCCACATCAAGGTGTGCGACCCTTGGTATGCTTCCACCTGGGCATTTCTCCTCTATTTCCTGACAGCAGCAGGCATCATCCTGTATATCATCTACCGATATGAGCGCCATCGCAAGGAAGACCTGGAGGAAACCAAGATGCAGTTCCTCATCAATGCCACCCACGATATCCGTTCACCGTTGACACTGATTATGGGACCTCTCAACAAGCTGAAGACAAGAATCACGGATGCCGAAAGCAAACAGGATATCGATACCATCGACCGCAACGCCCAGCGCCTGCTGCTTCTGGTAAACCAGATACTCGACGAGCGAAAGATAGACAAAAACCAGATGCATCTGCACTGTCAGAAAACCCAGCTCAGGGAATTCCTGAACGGCATCATATCGCTCTACCGTTTCAATGCAGAAGAGCGCAACATCGCACTCTCGCTCCAGGAAGATGCGAGCCTCAACGATGCCAATGGCAAGTTGCCTGTATGGATAGACCGCATCAACTTCGACAAGGTGATTTCCAACCTGCTCTCCAACGCCATGAAATATACCTTCAATGGCGGCACCATCACCCTCATCATGGGCAAGGACGAGAAGAATGCCATCATCAAGGTACAGGATACCGGCATCGGACTGAAGGAAGAGAAGACCGACCGACTCTTTGACCGGTTCTACCAGGGCAACAACAGCAGCGACCTTCACATCGAAGGCACCGGCATAGGACTGAACCTCTGCAAGGCATTCGTAGAGATGCACGGAGGCAAGATCAAGGCATACAACCGCACCGATGGCATCAAGGGTTCCTGCTTCGAGGTAACCATTCCGCTGGGCAAGGAACATCTGAAACCAGAAGAGATTCTCAACGAGGAAGAGGACAGAAGCATCGAATCCACCGGTAAAAGAACGCAAGCCAACCGCAATTTCAATATCCTGATAGTAGATGACGATGCTGAGATTGCACATTATATCAAGGCAGAACTGAGCGACTGGTACCGATTTGAACATGCCAGCAACGGCAAGGAAGGTCTCAAGATGTTGCTCACCGGCAAATATGATCTCGTGATAAGCGATGTGATGATGCCGGAAATGGATGGTATTACCATGCTCAAGAAGATTAAAGGCAACTCTAACGTAAGCGATATTCCTGTCATCCTGCTCACCTCCAAGAGCGAGGTAGAGAATCGACAAGAGGGATTGCGCAAAGGTGCCGATGCCTTTCTGGCTAAACCTTTCAATATGGAAGAGCTGCATATTCTCATCGACAATCTGGTAGATAATGTCCGACGCATCCGTGGCAAATACAGCGGTGCGCAGGGACAGAAGGCTAAGATTGAGCAGATAAAGGTAAAGGGCAATAACGACGCTCTCATGGAAAGAGTGATGAAATATATGAACGAGCACCTCGCCGACCCTGACCTCAACGTTGAGAAACTGACAGAGGATGTAGGCATCAGCCGTGCCCAACTGCACCGTAAGCTGAAAGAAATAGCAGGTGTCTCTGCCGGTGAATTCATCCGTAACTTACGATTAGAACAAGCTGCACGTCTTATTGAAGAAGGGCAGATCAACATCACGCAAGTAGCTTATTCCGTAGGATTTTGCAACCAGACCCACTTCTCTACAGTGTTCAAGAAACACTATGGCATGTCACCAAGTGAATATGCTGAAACAAAGAGAAATGAGAAATAAACAACAAATAAAAGAAAATAAGGTATTTTTTCGTATCTTTGCAACAGAAACAATAATAATACAAACTAACGATCTGCAAAGATATGAAGAAATACCTTATTTTATTATTTACGGTACTTACATCACTCCATGTTTCTGCACAGAGTGATGGCTCACAGTTATGGCTAGGAAAGCAGTATGCTAACTCATGCCAAGTCATCTCACAGTTGCCTGATGATGCAACAGCCAAGATTGCCAAGCAGGAGTTGGAAAACAACTGGCGTGGCAAGAATGTTGAGCTAAAGATAGACAAGGCTCTGAATCTTGGCGAGGGCTATAACCTCTATGCCCGTCCTGCACAGCAAGGCGACAACATTCAGTATGAAGCAACCATCACCGCCAGCAATCCTATCGGTTTGCTCTATGGTGCCTACGAGCTGATTCGACTTCAGAACACCGATGCCTACAACACAGGTAGCGGCAATCAACAGAACTTCAGCAAAGCTATAGATGAAACCGAGAAGCCACAAGTGGGTCTCCGCATCCTCAACCATTGGGATAATCTCGATGGCAGCATCGAACGTGGCTATGCCGGCAAGAGCATCTTCAAGTGGGAGGAAATCAAACTCGGAAAGAAAGGCAAGGGCGGCAGCATCAGCAAGAGCCTGCACGACCGCCTTATCACCTACGCCCGTGCCAACGCATCGCTCGGCATCAACGGAAGCGTACTGAACAATGTAAATGCATCGCCAAAGATGATGACGGCTGAATATATTAATAAGGTGAAGGTCATCGCCAACATCCTGCGCCCTTACGGCATCCGAGTCTATCTCAGCATCAACTTTGCTTCTCCTATGGCATTGGGCTATACCAAGACTGCAGACCCATTGGATAAAAAGGTACAACAGTGGTGGAAGAAGAAAGCAAAGGAGATTTATGCTGCCATTCCAGACTTTGGCGGATTCCTGGTAAAAGCTAATTCTGAAGGACAACCTGGTCCTGGCGATTACCACCGCACCCATGCCGATGGAGCCAACATGCTTGCCGATGCCGTGAAACCATACGGTGGCATTATCATGTGGAGAAGCTTTGTATATGGTGCTAATCATAAAGGCGAAGACCGTGTAAAGCAAGCTGTCAGCGAATTCAAAGGGATGGATGGAAAGTTCCGTGACAATGTAATTCTCCAGTCAAAGAACGGTCCGCTCGACTTCCAGCCTCGTGAACCATACGCTCCTATCTTCGACAACATCAAACAGACACCTCAGATAGCAGAGCTTCAGATTACCCAGGAATATCTTGGTCAGTCTAAGCACCTCACCTATCTCGCTCCTATGTGGAAGGAATTCTTCGGATTCGTCAATCCAAGCAAACTGGTAGGCATCTCAGGCGTAGCCAATATCGGTGATGATGCCAATTGGTGTGGTCATCCTTTCTCACAGGCTAACTGGTATGCCTTCGGCCGCCTGGCATGGAATCCTTCGCTTACAGCCGAAGAGATTGCTCATGAATGGCTCGTACAGACCTATGAGAACCAGGACGAGAAGTTCACCAAACCTGTAGAGATGATGATGATGACCTCACGTGAAGCTTGCGTCAACTATATGATGCCATTGGGCTTACATCATATCTTCAAGTTCGATCACCACTACGGTCCGGAGCCGGATGGTTTCATTGCAAGTTATCCTCTGGAATGGTGCCCTGTTTACTATCACAAGGCTGATGCCAAGGGGATCGGTTTCGACCGCTCATCCAAAGGTACAGATGCCGTAGGTCAGTATCCGGAACCATATCGCAGTCTGTATGACAACATCGAGACTTGCCCTGAAGAATATCTCCTATGGTTCCATCATGTGCCTTGGACTTACAAGATGAAATCAGGAAGCACCCTCTGGCAGGAACTCTGCATGAAGTACAACATGGGTGTGGCGATGGTTGAAGTATATCGCGACTTCTGGCACACCTCAGCCAAACAGTATATGAAGGGGCATGAGCAGGAATGGCAACATACCGATTCATTACTCAATGTACAGTTGGAAAACGCCAAGGAATGGCGCAATACCTGCCTCAAGTATTTCCAGAACTATGTATCTTCTACAGTAGATAAGTAATAGTAGAACCCGCAGGAAAGTAATGATAAAGTGTCGTAATCTCAGATTTTTTATGAGATTGCGACACTTTTCTCGCTAAAAAGTTGTCGTAATCTCATTTTTTTTGTAACTTTGCGACAGTTTTAAGCAAAAAAGACTGATATGAAAGAGAACATCATCGGAAGAGAACAAGAGATATCCAAGCTGGAGAACTACATCTCTAGTCGTAAATCGGAGTTTATTGCCATATACGGCAGACGACGTGTAGGTAAAACATTTCTCATCAAGGAAATGTTTGAGGGACGTTTTACCTTCCGAGTTACAGGCAAAGACAATGTCTCTACCAAGGAACAACTCACAAATTTTGGCTTTGCCCTCCTTGAGCAAATGAATGTGGATACAATGCCTAAAGACTGGGAAGAAGCCTTCAGATTATTACAAAAGGCTATAGAAAATATGCCGGAAGGCGCGAAGGTCATCTTCTTCGATGAACTTCCATGGTTTGACACTCGTTCCTCTCACTTCATCAGTGTCTTGGAGCACTTCTGGAACGACTGGGCTTTCTATCGCAACGACATCAAGTTGATAACCTGCGGAAGTGCCACTACCTGGATGATAGACAATGTCATCAACTCTCATGGCGGTCTCCACAATCGTGTTACGCACAATATCCTTCTCTCACCTTTCTGCCTGAGAGAAGTAGAAGACTATTTCAAGGCACAGGGATTCAATTATGAGCGACCAGAAATCATCGAATGCTTCATGGCTGTAGGTGGAATTGCCTATTATCTCTCCCTCTTCGAAAGCGACAAGAGCGTGGCACAAAATATCCAGCAACTATGCTTTACACGTGGTGGCGAACTGACAGAAGAATTCGACCGTCTCTTCAAATCTTTATTCAAGAAAGCAGACAATTACCAAGCAATCGTAACGGCACTGAAAGATAAGGGCAAAGGCATGACGAGACAAGAACTCTTGGATGCTACGCATCTTCCCAACAACGGTAGGTTTACGAGCATGCTAAAGGAACTGGAGCAGTGCGACTTCATCCGCAGTTACAATCCTTTTGGAAAGACCAAAAAGGAATGTATGTATCAACTGATAGACCCATTCACATTGTTCTACTTCAAATTTATGCACAACAAAGGTACATTCTTTGACGACTACTGGATCAAGATGCAATCCACCAGCGAGTATGCCTCATGGTGTGGCCATGCCTTCGAGATAACTTGCCTTCATCACATCAACAATATTGTAAAAGCGCTTGGCATAGATGGTTGCATCAACATCCCATGCGCTTGGTCGTATCGCCCTACCAGCAAGACATTGGCAGACGAGGATGCCGATGAGGATTTGAAACAAGGTGCCCAGATAGACTTATTGATAGACCGCTCCGACAAGTCCATTTCCGTCTGCGAGATGAAATACTGTCAGGGAGAATATGAAATCAACAAGGCATACGATGCCCATCTCATGCACCGCCTTAACATATTCAAGAAAGTGACCAAGACTAACAAGACCCTCATCCCTACCTTCATCACTCCATACGGACTATATAATAATATGTATGCAAGAAAAATAACAAGACAAGTAACAGGGGATGACTTGTTTGCATAACATAAGGTACAAAAAGTTGTACGACAACAAGGTATTCCCACTAGGCTCGACAGAGAAGTTACTTTCTAGCACCCAGAATGATACTTTCTCCAACCCGAGAAGATACGCTTTTCTTCTGAAAGAAGCAAGGATTTATTGGAAAATATATGAGAGTGAAGAAGATAACAGAAAAAAGCAAAGAAAAAAGGCTTTTTTGTTGTCATTATCAAAATATTTATGTACTTTTGCAAAAACAAAAAACCCGGGGTCATCACCAGCATCGAATAATCTGGGAGAGGGCCTTACCGGGACTGCGCTGCAAAGATAAGAATAAAAATGGAATATACCAAAGATTTTTTCGAAAAAGTTTTCTCGACAGATAGAATGAAGAAATATTTCTTGCTCTATCCTGGGGATGAAGTAAAGGCAATTAAGCATTATCAATGTAACATAATGCTTTCCGAAGCTATGTACCCATGTCTTTCTGTCTTTGAGGTAGAACTCCGTAATTCCGTAGTTCGGGAACTTGTGGCATTTGCCAAAAGAGAAGATTGGTATGTCGTTTTCTCTACAACTCCAGGCCTGATGGAACTGAATAAATATATAAGTACAGCTAAGAAACAAATTGCTGCACGAGGAGAAGATATAACCACAGCAAAGATTACAGCAGAATTGACCTGGGGCTTTTGGACCTCCCTTTTTAATAGAAACTACGAACGTATCCTTTGGAAAGACTTAAGGAGAGCTTTCCCTTTTGTGAAGAAAGCTAATCGGCAAAGAAAGGTAGTTGCTAGCTTCTTAAACAAATTCCGTCGCTTGCGCAATAGGATAGATCATAATGAAGCAATTTGTTGGAATCTCGATGAAGTTGAGATGATACACGATGAAATGATGAATGTTATGGGATGGATGAATAAGGAAGTACCTGCTTGGTTGTCGCAGTTTGACAGATTTGGCTCTGTAAGCTTGGATATACGTATAATTATGGATTGGTAAAGCCATATCTAAAAAATTGTATCTCCATGATTGCAGATTATCGCTTCTTCTGCAAAGAAAATGCAAACGAGCGCAATGAAAGCTTGCTTTCAAATTGCCGAGCGCAGCTAATCTTCTGCAAAGATACGTTTTTCTTCTGAAAGATGCAAGGAATTATTGGAAAATGTTTGAGGGTGAGGGAGATAAAAAGAAAAAGGTGTATCCTCACTTGCCCGATGTATGGGGCAAGAAGGATACACCTTATTATATATATTGTATGATGCATCTTTTGAAGAGACCTATGCATCATTTTTCTTATAAAGACCTATTGCATCACTTTCTTTCCATCCTTGATAACGATACCGTGATAGCTGGAATCAACCTGCTGACCATTGATGTTGAATGTCTTGGCAGAACGATACTTGGCTGGAATAGCATGTATAGGAGTAATGCCGGTAGTGGTCCACGAATCATCCGCAATGCCCTCGCCTACAGAAGCCAGTTTGCCATCAGCTATGGTAAGCATATAACTGTTGGCTGTTCCCTCTGGAGTACGAATCAGACGCCAGTCAGTATCCTTGTCACACTTAGAGGCAACATACACTCTGTAATCACCATCCTTCAATGTAGAAGGCAATTTCAGCACACCTCCAACTTTCACAGCATCACTACCGCTATTCACATAATAATAGGTAATCGCCTTAACTACATGAGCTGATTGAATTACATTCTTTACACCATCAGAAGATTCCAGAATCACAGCGATATCACCAGAGATGTTATCACCCGTCTGATTATAGATCTTACCCGGCTGCACATTCAGCAAGGAAACCACCTTGCTGGCTTTCAATCCTTCATCAGCATAAAAACGGGATTCATATTGAAGACAGGAAGCAGGCGAAATGCCTATCAGCATATCCTGCCCTTCGCTGAACTGAAATCCTGTAGGATTCAGGAGAGCTATGTCGAAGTAACCATTTCCGCCTTTTGGTCCCCATCCCCAGTTGATGTGAACCATGCCCTGCTTGTCATATCCATCAAGCACGAAGGCATGACCGCCATTTCTTTCATCATCACCCGTATAATAGATAGGACGGTTCTGATTCAATTCCGTATAGATATACTTCATCCATTCGGCAGCCGAATAGAAAGAACGGTTCAGCCAGTTGATATTCTCATTATAGCAGAAATAATTGATTAAGCCATAACGCGCTTCCCTTGACATGGCACCAGAACCAGACTCAGTATATTGCATATCTACGGAAACACCTACAGCAGCCATCAGGGTTGCCACAGCATTTCCCTGCACCTCAGTATAATCTTTCTTACTTTCATAGTCTTCCAACATATTCTCCCAGTCGAAAGTGGTGTTTGCGAAATCACAACTCAGCAATCTACCATCTCCCACGGCTGGGGTAAAGCTATACTGATGACTGCCCTTTCCCCTTACAGGATACTTGTGATAATACATGATTTGGGATAAAGCCGTAGCCACGCATCCCGAAGGATAAGCCTTGTTTTTAGAATTGGTAGGACAAAGATTATTGAATGGTTTGTCCTGCGCCCAGAGCGTCTTGCAGAGAGGTTCTACCGCTTCCTTGAAATCGCCCGAAGGAATCACCAAAGCTCTTGTTACGGCAGAGCCTTTCTGCAAATCAGCCTTCATGGATTCAGATGCAGCACGAAGATACCATGCCAAAGAACTATTGGCAGAAGCATCGAAAGGAGAGTCTGCATAACCGATCACGGCATCGAAAGCATCATCATTGCTTACTACTACAAAGCGGCTATCGTCTCCCAATACTGTATAGGTATCAGAAGCCTGCAAGAGCCTGAGCGTCAGTTCTGCCTTACCACGAGTCTGTGACTGCATTGTCAACACAGAAGAAGCAATGGCTTGCTTCTCATCCATCGTTCTCTCCTTAGCCTCAACACCGCTGAGAAAGAGAGACGCTACTAAAGCTAAAGTAAAATATCTTTTCATAGGCAAAAAAATGAAAAAAGCCAGATGGGTACTGTCCCATCCGGCTTTCTTGTTATATTAAATTAAAGAGCTGGCTTCTCGTCAAATACAAAGACATCGTCAAATGTTCCGAAAGAACCGGTATTAGGTATGAAATTATACATAGCCATAGTTACCACGCCAGTTTCTGGATCATAAGTACCAGCAACACCAGAACCAGAGCCATCAGCTGCAGCATCACCTTCGGCATTACCGATTACATATACTGCGCCATAAGAAGGATGATTCCAAGCTGGCTGTGGAGCTACGATTACATTATTGTCCTTATCGATAGAGAATACTATATCATACTCATATCCGTTCGCAGGATCAGCAGGAACCATAAACTTACCAGCACCAATCATATAGCAAGGTGTCTGGATTTGGAAACCAAGACCATTAGCTACGTATGTACCAGTGTAAGACTGATAACGGGTGATGGTATAATCAAGTACGGTTGCAGCATAGTAATACTTCTCTGCATCAGTAATGGCGATACGAGTTTTCTCTGATGTACCTGTTGCGATATCAAAAGAAACCTTTACCTCTGCTGTCTTCTGACCAGCAGCAAATGAAACGGTTGCAGGAACGGTAAACTTCTCATTACTACTAGACAGACCTACTGTCTGAGCCTCTGTAGAATCTACACGAGACACCTTGAATGTAAAGCTCTGCTCTGCAGTTGGCAAGTATGAGATGGCTGTAGAGCCTTCACTTACCAAGAAAGCATTACCACCCAACTCTGTCTTAGAAGTTGGAGTATATTCATATTCATCTGTACAAGAGCTCAAACCGAGGGTAAGAACACCGAGCAGTGCTATAAATGTATATTTAAAAAACTTGTTCATAACTTTTTTAATCTTTTATATAACGATTCGTGTTATTACTCTGTCCAAAGTGGATACTTACCAGATGGGTCTGGGTTGTTCCATCCCTTAAGAGCTGTATTGTTCTCTGCCTCTGTACGATAGAAAAGGAAGTTGGTTGTAGCAGGGCGGCCATTTGTGTTGATGCGAGCACCTACAGAATGGTTTGTGCCATGATAACCACGAGTCAAAGAGTAGTTCAAACGCTTCATATCGAAGAATGTGATACCCTCACCCCAAAGATCGATACTCTTCTGGAAGTAGATTTCCTTGATGATATCATCCTTGCTTGTTGCCTTGCAAGTATATTTAGGGTCACGAGTCTTCATGAACAACTCCAAGAGTTCCTTACCCTTTGCTGCATCCTGCTGTGCAGCTGCCTCCATGCGGATGTAGTACATCTCCTCAACACGCATTACAGGGAATGCTGTAGCAGCTGCAACAGATGGAGCATCCATCTCACCCTGGTTAGGACGGAACTTGACAGATGCCATAGGAGGCATTGAAGCACCATAAGTCTTATTGACAAATGAAACCTTGTTTGCGATAGGTGAACCCTCTGGTGCTACCCACTCCAACTTACGGAAGTCGGTATCATTCAGACGATTATAAGCCAATGTATCAATTCTGATATAGTCACCAGTACCTGCACCGCAATAACCGAAGGTCTGCTCGTTACACATAAATGATATCCAGTTGACGATACCTGTAGAAACTACAACATCCTCTGATGTCTGCTGAGAGCCCCACATGAAGTCTGCCAGGTTGTTGAAACCTGTAGTGGTGTTCAGGCACTGAGCCTGAGTCATAGGCTGTACAGAAGAAGCCTTGATAGCATTATCTGCTGCAGCCTGAGCCTTGGCATAATCGCCTTCCCACATATAGAGACGAGCCTCCAGACCATATACGCAGTCCAAGTGAGGCAAAGTCTTCTCTGTCTTAGTGAGCTTACCGATGTTCTGCTCTGCATACTCCAAATCCTCCTTGATGAATTTGATCAAGTCCTCCTTCTTCACACGAGGATTGTTACGTGCATCAGCCTCAGCCATACCCTCCTTCACGATAGGCACAGTCAAGCCAGTAACATCATTACCATCGGCATTTACACCCTTTGTAACATCTGTTGGCAAGTACTCGTACATACGACCGAGGTCGAGATAAGCGAGCGCACGGAAAGCCTTGGCAGCTGCAATGTAACCCTTCTGCTCATCAGTAGCAGTCTCCTCATTGATAGTAGAGAGAACGTTATTGGCTGTCTGGATGAACTTGTAGTAGTATGTCCATACGAAGTTGGAACGGGCTGCATCCTGGTTAATACCCTCATTTTCTGCCCATGGAGCAAACCAGTCGTAACCAGAGCCTGGTGTTACGAAAGGCTCAGTCAATGTGGCACGGATACGGATCATTGATCCGTAACCGAAGTTGAAGTGGTAGTTGTTTGGTGTATAGAATGTCTCGTTCAAGTTGTTGAAGAACGCTGGCATTGCCATCACCAATCCTTCTACGGCTGCAGCAGACTGGCTAACCTGCTCAGATGTTGCAATATCGGTAGGCTGGGTCTCGTCGATACATCCAGTGAATGTAGTAAGACTTGCAAAGGCCAAACCTACACCTAAGATTGAATTCTTTATCTTAATCATAATTGTATTCCTATATTATATAAGTTTAGAATGTAAGTGTGATACCACCAGTGATGGTACGTACGCCTGGATAATAAGAAGCGTTGGCAGCTGTCAAGCTGGTACGTGGGTCGAGACCCTGACGCTTTGACCATACCCATACGTTGTTAGCCTGAGCGTAGATGCGCAAGTTGCTCAAGTTGAGCTTGCTGATCCATGCCTTAGGGAAGGTATAACCCAAGTTGATGTTCTGGAGACTCAAGTAAGAAGCGTTTGTCAAGAAACGGTCTGACTGAGAAGCCATATATGTATCACCATACTGCAGACGTGGGATATTGCTGTTCTTGTTCTCAGGAGTCCAAGCCTTCAGGATATCCTCGTGGAGAGCCATACCACGCATAGACTTACCGCTTGCGCTCATTGCACTAGCATAGTCGTTATCGTAAATCTGACCACCGATCTGATACATGAAATCTACAGAGAAGTCGAAGCCCTTGTAAGAAACGCTTGTTCCGAAACCACCGAATACGTCTGCCAAAGCTGTACCACACAAGTAGTAATCAGACTCTGAAGAGTTCTTGGTTGTGGTCTGACCAGTAACATTACCATTCTCATCCTTCACATTCTTGTAATAGAGAGCCTCACCAGTCTCATGATCTACACCAGCATACTTGTGGAGGTAGTAAGTGTACATAGGTTCACCCTCACCGATGAAGTAACCACCGTTAGTATATCCCTGAACACCATCAACAGTCAAAGTCTTCTTTGCATCTGGCAAATAGCTTACGTAGTTGTGGTTGTAAGTGATATTCATATTGGCACTCCAAACGAAGTCTCTTGTACGGATGATGTCACCGTTCAAGGTCAACTCAAGACCATTGTTGATCATATCACCCACGTTGTCATAGTAACCGGTGTAACCGAATGACTGTGGCAATGAGAAGTTGAAGAGCATATCTGAAGTCTTACGAGAATAGAACTCGAAAGTACCGCTCAAACGGTTCTTGAACAATCCGAAGTCAACACCAACGTTGAACTCACCAGTTGTCTCCCAGGTAATCTTTCTGTTACCATAACGGCCTACAGGAACCAGAGATACAGAACCATTAGAGTTCACGATATCGTAGTTGGTAGAATAGTGGTAGTAACCCAAAGAAAGACTCTCGATATTGTCGTTACCTACCTGACCATAGCTTACCTTCAGCTTCAAGTCATCAACCCAATCTACATTGAAGAACTTCTCCTTGTTGATTACCCAAGAAGCACCCAAAGAATAGAAGGTACCCCAACGGTTCTCCTTTGCGAAGCGTGAAGAAGCATCGCGACGGAGAGATGCATCGAAGAAATAGCGGTCATTGTAGTCGTACTGTACACGACCGAAGTAACCCTCGTTGTTATACTCACGGGTATAGGAGTTAGTATTCTTCAACAACACAGCACCAGCCAACTCATCGTTAGAAGGGCTATACTGATTGCTCTTGCTACCATAGAGGTAAGCATAGCTCTGGTTGTAGTACTCATGACCGAGCATCAAAGCTACAGAGTGCTCACCGAACTCATGAGCCCAGTTCAAACGCTGCTGCAGGTTATAGTTGAAGTATCTTTCATGATACTTGTAAACCATACCATTAGATGATGCATACTGACCGAAGTAAGGGTTGGTTGTACTTGTTGTACGATACTCATCAACATAAGCATTGTTGATAGATGTGAAGGTAACATCCAAAGGCAAGCGAACCTCAACGGTACCCTGCATGTTGAAGTTGTTTCCTTCTATCTTATACTTGTCAAGCTGATTAGCAGCAAGAGGGTTAGACTGTGCAATATAAGCACGCTTCTGACCATTGATAGAAGCATCACCATAGTCATACAACTTTGTACCACTAGCCTCGTGCATCATGATGTTGCCCTGAGCGTCGCGGATATAAAGAGGATAGATAGGAGCCATTGCTACGAATGTGAACACGTTGCCAGATGAACCAGATGAACCCTCATCACCCACACCAGACTGATTGTTGGCATAGTGAGCGAAGTTGACATTAGCACCCACCTTCAACCAATCCTTGATTTTGTACTCTGACTTCAAACGAGCAGAATAACGCTCGAAACCAGAACCGAAGGTAATACCCTCATTGTTCAAGTAGTTGAAAGAGAGCATGAAGTTACCCTTCTCATTAGCACCCTGTGCAGAGATGTTATACTCCTGGCGGAGGCTGTTACGGAACATGGCATCTACCCAATCATCAGCTGTAACATAATACTGCTGACCATTATTAGATACTACACGACCCATAGTAGCATTAGGGTTCAACTTACCGTTGGTACCAATCAGCACCTCACCTGCAGGAGCCTGGAATACGCTCATACCCAAACCGAAAGCATTGTCTGCAGTCAGGTTCTTGTTAGCCCAAAGGTTTGCATTATTTGCATCATACTTCAAAGTATTCAAAGCATAATTGTTCAATGCAGTGTACCAAGTCTCGTAGTAACCAGCAGCATTGTTGATATACTTGTAATCTGGCACTGCGCGAGAGTTAGAACCCCACTTAGCATCGAATGTAATAGAAGAAGAACCTGTCTTACCAGTCTTGGTTGTAATCATCACAACACCATTGGCACCACGTGCACCATAAAGAGCAGAAGAAGCAGCATCCTTCAATACAGTAAGGCTCTCAACATCGTCTGGGTTGATAGTGTTCATATCACCGTCATAAGGCACACCATCAACAACAATCAATGGGTCTGTACTAGCATTGATAGTACCGATACCACGAATACGAATCTTTGAGCTCTCGCCTGGACGACCAGAAACCTGAGTCATCTGTACACCGGCAACCTTACCCTTCAAAGACTCAACTGGGTTAGAAACCTGAGCCTTACCAATTTCGCCAGCACCTACTACCGCAGCAGATCCCGTGAAAGCTGAACGCTTCTGAGTACCGAAGGCTACGACCATCACCTCATCAAGGCTATGCTCGTCTGGATCAAGAACAATCTTCATGTTTTTGCCTGCCTTAACATGAGCAGGATTCATACCGATGTATGTGATTTCCAGCTTAGCTCCGGCAGGAGCGTTCAATGAGA
>OHVB01000201.1_pt1 | contig 25358 bp, 16 predicted proteins | sample 1579331 | NCBI WGS metagenome assembly OHVB01 (sample SAMEA3882503, study PRJEB24775) | human gut metagenome | biome: human-associated habitat; feature: intestine environment; material: feces | place: Netherlands | collected 2009/2010
GCGCTATACCTTTCACCCCCAGTCCCTTACGGGACAGCCCCGGTGGGGCATTGGGAACCGTATTCCCCAAACCCCTTGCGTCGCTTCGCACTGCGTGCGCTATACCTTTCACCCCCAGTCCCTTACGGGACAGCCCCGGTGGGGCATTGGGGACCGTATTCCCCAAACCCCTTGCGTCGCTTCGCTCCGAGTTTGTTGTTTTGCATTATTACTATTATATTTAAGAAATATTTTTGGATTTGTTTTCGAATATGGATGTGCAGAGATTATATTCGGCATTTTTGGAATGCGGGCGTGTGACGACGGACAGCCGCGCCATCAGCGGCGGGGAGATGTTTTTCGGACTGAAGGGCGAGAATTTCGATGGCAATGAATATGCTCTCAAAGCTCTTGAGGCAGGGGCTCGTTATGCTGTTGTGGATGAAGGATCTGCGGCAGCCACGTCTGGCGATTCTCGTGTTGTCGTCGTGCCGGACACGCTGGAGGCCTTGCAGGCTCTGGCATGTCACCATCGCGAGAACACTTTTGTGGACGGCAAACGTCTGACTGTCCTCGGATTGACCGGGACCAACGGCAAGACCACCACCAAGGAACTGATCACGAGAGTGTTGTCCGTGAAGTACAACGTCACGTCCACACAAGGCAACCTGAACAATGACATCGGAGTGCCTCTGTCTGTCCTGAACATCAATTCCAAGACTCAGATTGCGGTTATTGAGATGGGAGCCAGCCATCCTGATGACATAGAGAAATTGGTCAAGGTCTGCGAGCCGGACTATGGTCTTATCACGAATGTCGGCAAGGCGCACCTGCTTGGGTTCGGCAGCTTTGAGGGCGTGAAGAAAGCCAAGGGAAAGTTGTACGACTATATTTCCGAACACGAAGGGAGCATATTCCTTAATGCCGATGATGAGAATCTGGTCGCTATGGCCGCCGAGCGTAAGGGCTTGAATGTCATTGAATATGGCATCGGTTATTGGAACGCTATGGTTCTGCCGTCCGATGCGGAACACCCTTTTGTCCGTATGGCCATCCCGGACCATGTCGCCTCTTTAGTCGCTTCGACAGGCTCGGCGACCGAAGATTCACCGGTCCCTGAGCCTGTCGAAGAGCCGTTGGTTCGACAATGCTCACCAATCTCTGATGCGACCGAAAACACGGAAAACCTGCTGTGTTTCGAAACCAATCTGGCCGGTGCGTACAATGCCAACAACATAGCGGCAGCCATCGCCGTAGGCCTCCACTTCGGAGTCTCCCTCGAAGATGCCATCCAGGCCGTGAGTGAATATATTCCTAAAAACAACCGCTCACAGTTGGAAAAGACAGATCGCAACATTTTGATAGAGGATGCCTACAACGCCAATCCGACGAGTATGGCGGCCGCTCTTGACAACCTTGCCACTGTGCAGGCTGCACATAAAGCCGTAATGATAGGGGATATGCGTGAACTTGGCACGGAGTCTGTCGCCGAGCATATTGCCATATTAAAGAAATTGGCATTGATGGATTTGGATCTTGTCTGCCTCGTAGGTGAAGAGTTCCGTAAAGCTCTTGACTCGGAACAGATGGTTCGACAGGATCGCCATCCGTTCGCTTTGGGCGCTGAGCCTGTGGTTCGACAATGTTCGCCAACCAGCGAAGTGTCCCCCTCAAATACGAAATGGTTCCCGACCTCGGATGATCTGGTTACTTGGCTGAAGTCAAACCCAATCTCCAACCACACAATCCTCATCAAAGGTTCCCGTGGCATCCGGATGGAGAAGATTTTGCCCGGGCTATAGGAAATTTCCTCTCGTCAAAAATCATGGTGAGTCCCGTGACCGGCACTTTGTCGATGCGTGTCTGGATAATATATCTGGCAAGCATTCCGACAAAGTAACCTATTGTCAGTCCGACAATTGTCCCGACGATCACATCGCCGAGATAATGCTTCCCGACGAATATCCTGCTGACAGCCACCAACGCCGCCCACGTCAGCGCGAACTTGTAGAAGCCGTTGTAGGTGTGTGTGCGGTCGTTTCTGAATCCGATGATCAGGCACATGGCAAGAGCGAAAGCGTTCGCCGCGTGTGCCGAGAAGAACCCGTAGAACCCTCCGCGGCCTTCCAGCACGTTCAGCCCTCCGAGGAGCATCCTCGCGCTGTAGCTTGGCCTGAGTCTATCGACTGAATGTTTTACGATCGTGGAGAACTGGTCACACAGCCCGAACGCGATTCCGACAGAAACCAGCACAACCAGAGCCTTTTTCCATCCAAGCCTTCTGAACAGGAAATATGCGCAGATCGCATACGCCGGGATCCACACCGTCTTGTCCGACATCAGCATCCAGAGCTGGTCCGTTGCCGGCGTGCTGAAACTGTTCAGAAACAGGGTGGCGTTCTGATCAATCCTGTGCAGGAATCCTATGAGTGAAGCGCTGACCATAGCATATCCTTTAAGTCCTTGATCCCCTCACCGCTGACCGATGAGATGAACACGTGCTGAATCCCTTTAGGGAGAGTTGGCTCGATTTCCTTTTCGATGTCTTTGTCGATCAGATCGCACTTGGTGATGGCCAGCACACGGTCCTTGTCCAGAAGCTCTGGGTTATATTCCTTAAGCTCGTTAAGCAGGGTCTCGTAGCTCGCCTTTATGTCATCCTCTTCCGCCGAGACCATGAAGAGCAGCACCGAGTTCCTTTCGATGTGGCGGAGGAAGCGTATTCCTATGCCCCTTCCTTCGTGTGCACCCTCGATGATCCCCGGGATGTCTGCCATTACAAATGACTGATCGTCATAATATTGTACGATTCCAAGATTCGGCTCCAGCGTCGTGAAGGCGTAGTTCGCGATTTTCGGCTTGGCCGCTGTGACAGCCGCCAGCAAGGTTGATTTTCCAGCGTTAGGGAAGCCTACAAGCCCCACATCCGCCAGCACCTTGAGCTCAAGGATGAACCATCCTTCCTGTCCTTCCTCGCCCGGTTGCGCGTACCGTGGAGTCTGGTTGGTAGCCGTCTTGAAGTTGTTGTTGCCCAAACCGCCGCGTCCTCCCTTGCAGAGGATCCGCGTCTGTCCCGGCTCCATCATCTCGAAGAGCACCTCTCCGGTCTCCGCGTCCTTCGCCACAGTCCCCACCGGCACGTCCAGAATGATGTCCTCGCCGTTCTTCCCGGTCCTAAGTCCGCCTTCCCCGTGCCCGCCTTCCTCCGCCTTGATGTGCTTGCGGTACTTGAGGTGGATCAAAGTCCAGAACTGCGGATTCGCCCGAAGGATGATATGTCCTCCGCGTCCACCGTCTCCACCGTCCGGTCCCCCCTTAGGCACATACTTCGCCCTGTAGAGATGCATCGATCCCGCACCCCCATGCCCTGAGGCGCACCAGATCTTCACGTAGTCTATGAAATTGCTGTCCGGCATAGTACTCTATAAATCAATTTGTCAAATGATTGCGCAGACTCCCGCGCGGGTTTTGCGCGGCACCATTGCGCGCTGTAAAACACCTTTTTCTAATCGTGTTCTTCACGCCGTTCCTCCCCGAAGCCTTCAATCGTACAAAGATAGTGAAAGTTTGGGAAAGAAAGGTTATTCTGGAATAATGAGCGAGAATGAGTCAAAAAGCAAGTGCAACATTACAAAGGCAGAGTTTTGTCCGGCAGAAGTCCTCTTTCCCGGACAAACCGATGATATTACAAAGTTTCTCCGGTAGAATGCCGTTTCGGTGGACATTTATTATTATTCAGCTGTTGTGCTCCCGCCTGAAATCTATTTTCGCCCATCGAAAAGTATTCCCCGATTTTTCTGTCGCATCTTTGTCAATGTGACCCATTGATCCATAGGTATCTGACTGAGTGATGATTCAGGTAATCAAAAGCCATATAGATGAGTCCACTTGAAAAAGTCTTTTTTTTGAAAAATATGTGCCACACAGGTACTTCCAACGGGGGTAAAAAGTGGCGAATGGTACTTTTTCAAGTGGACTCATTAATTCATCTCCACGAAGTACTTCCGTACTCTAAGAGCGGAATTTCGGCCTAAAGTCGCTCGTGAGGGAACAATCATCCTTATAGAAGCGTGAACTAGGCTAAATATCGCTTGTAGGAGAACATTATAATGCTCCTGTGGTGTGTGCATGACACATTCCCACCGATTATTGACATGGGTTTGCAATTACAATGAGATAATGTATTTTACTGCAAGCAGTCTGCTTGCGGAGGTTTAGTTGATGATGTGATAGTCAACAACCTTGGCTTATGCTCGCATATTCTTTTGAACAGGATTTCCGGTTGTAATGATGGATAATTTATGACAATCGTTAAACAAACACACACACAACAAAAGGGGAAGTGTGGAGGTTAATCTTCTTTGAATGAAGGAGTTATCTGCTCGTCCTCCAACTTGTTTCGGGTAGGAGGAACTATTGGTGATTACTTGATTACTACCGTGTTAGCCTCCATGCCAGAATATCATGTGTCAGAGTTTTTAGTGTAATTATTGCAAATTAATGTTATTTTTGTGCCAATAATCAATGAGTGAACCCACTTGAAAAAGTGCCGCCTTGGAGACGGCCGGCTATCTGAGACGCGGGATGAACAGCCCGAGAATATTCGCGACAAGCATTGTCCCGAGGAATATGGACGAGGCTTCGGAGCGGATAGAACGATGCCCGGATTTCACTGAGGATGACAAACTGGACGCCAGGAGAATCATCAAGTCATTGATCTCGGAGCGCAGCCGTTCCCGCGCCGGGACCGCCGAGGCGGAGTCCCGTGTTGACTATCTTTCGGATATGCTCGGCATCGAGACCCGCAAGGTGATCAGCATCGTGGAGAGAATGCGAGTGGCCGGGATCCTTGCCAAGGACGATGATATGACGGCCTACCTCCGACTTGGTCAGATCAGGAAATTCAAATATTACATCCAGCTGGAGAGATTCCTCGCCGAGACCGTCATCGGCGAGTGCGCTAAATTCAGCCTGAAGGAGATAAACGAGAAAGCGATCGCTTCAGGCATCGCAAGATCCTCCGTGAAGGACATCCGTACTATCCTGTTTTTCTGGACGATAAGGCATTACATCGAAAAGCGCCCGGTCACGGACGATTATATTCAGATAGCGGCTAAGGTTTCGGCCTCGGATCTGGAAAAGCAGATCGCTGTCAGGAACTCTATCGCTTCGTTCATCGTCTATCGTTTCAAGGATAATAATAAAGAGGAGGACGGCGAGGTCAAGGTCGGGTTCTCGTTGGCCGGACTTGTCGGTGACTACAACGACAGCGCTCTTTTCCCGGAAAAGATTGATGTCGGGATGGCCGAAGAGGCGCTCCTGTTCCTCGCGAAGACCGGAATCCTGAACCTGGAAGGCGGCTTTATGGTCTTGTACAACAAATTGCAGATCGAACGGCTCAAAGACAGCAAGTGCCGCTACAAAAAGGACGACTACCACAATCTGGACGACTTCTACAAGCAGCGGATCCAGCAGATCCACATCATCGGAAAGTATGCGAATATGATGGTGTCCGACAAAAAACGGGCGATGGAATATGTCCACGACTATTTTGTGCTGGATTTCAAGGCTTTCATAAAGAAATATTTCGATTCGAAGGAGGCGAAAAGGATTGACAGGAACATCAGCGAGAAAAAGTACGAAGAGCTGTTCGGAAGTCTGACCGGGACACAGTCAGACATAATCAATGACAGCGAATCAAGGTTCATCGTGGTTCCGGCCGGACCTGGAAGCGGCAAGACCTATGTCCTCGTGCGCAAGCTGGCCTCGCTGATCCTCTTGGAGGATGTCAAGTCCGAGCAGCTTCTGATGCTGACATTCTCAAGGGCCGCGGCTACGGAGTTCAAGAAGCGGCTCAAGGCTCTGATCGGCAACGCCGCCGAATATGTCGAGATCAAGACTTTCCATTCATATTCATTTGATATTCTTGGAAGGAAAGGTTCGGTAGAGAGGTCTGAACATATTGTCGCCGACGCTGTCGCCGAGATTCGTTCAGGCAGGGTGGAAAGAAGCCGGATAACCAAATCTATCCTTGTTATTGACGAAGCACAAGATCTTGGTGAACAGGAATTTGCATTGGTCAAGGAACTTATCCGTTGCAATGAGGATATGAGGGTCATAGCGGTCGGTGACGATGACCAGAACATCTACGAGTTCCGTGGCTCTGACTCCGGGAATATGAAATCCCTGATCACTGAATATGGAGCGTCTGTCTATAATATGCTGGAGAATTTCAGAAGCTCCCAGACGGTCATCTCTCTGGCGAACTCCTACGTTAAAGGAATATCCGGACGTTTGAAGTCCGATCCGATCGTAGGTAAGAGAATTGATTCAGGGAATATCCGTTTGGTCCGTCATTCCACTCCCGACTATGAACAGGCCATTGTTAATGAGATCGTTTCTGGCAATAATCCCGGTACCATCTGCATTCTTACCGCCACGAATGACGATGCCCTGGTGATCTCGGCTTTGCTTAACAAGTCCGGACGGAAAGCCCGGCTTATCCAATCCCGGGAAGGATTCCAATTGTCCGACCTTGCCGAGTTCAGAAGTTTTATTGACGCCGTCCTGGAATATAACTGCGCCTGCCTTGATGACGTGATGTGGACTGAGGCGACGGAAGCTGTGCGGCGCCGTTTCAGTGACAGCGGATGCCTTGATTTGCTTGAGAACTGTCTGGCCGCTTTTAATGAGGAATATCCAACACGTAAGTACTTCACTGATTTTGAGAACTTTCTGCTGGAGTCTCAGATTGAGGATTTCACGAGGTCCAAGGATTCGGAGGTAGTCGTCTCAACCATACACAAAGCCAAAGGTTGTGAATATGACAACGTGTATATCTCGCTGAAGGGACTACATAATGTGACCGACAAGGAGCGCCGGATGGTCTATGTCGGAATGACCAGGGCTAAGAACAACCTATCGGTGCATTTTGACAATGCGGACATATTCACAGATGAAGTGTCCCGCGCCGTGATGGTTGGAGATGATTCTGTCTATGGCGCTCCGGAGGAGGTTCTGATGCAGCTTTCGCATCGGGATGTCGTGCTGAATATGTTCAAAGGCAACCAAAATCTGTTGCGGAGTCTGCATTCCGGAACCAGACTTGAGCTTGATGGTGACTACCTGTCCGCCGAGATCGACGGTTGCCGCAGGACGGTTTTGAAATTCTCGGCCTCGTTCCGTGAAAAACTTGCCAAAATGGCTTCCAAAGGATATTCACCGGTCGAGGCCTGCGTCAGATTCCAAGTGTTCTGGCGTTATGATGATCCGGTAGATGGCCGTGCTGATCCTGTCCGCCGTGAGATAATGATAATTCTTCCTGACTTGACTTTTCATAAATCGTGACCGTGGAGGATAAATACTTCACTATGAGTGATATAACAGAGCGTCCTCCAATGGGTGGAAGGACGCTCTGGGATCTCGATGATTTCCAATCGATTAGGCTCCACGGTATGTCGCGTTGTTTTGTTGCCGCTCGGCTGCCTTACCGCTCAATGAAGAGCGGCTCGGCGCGGAGGTAGTTGCCGGTCGGGGTGAAAGAGGCATCCTTTATCCTGATTTTCCTCGCAATAACCGGTGTCTCGGCGTTTTTGGCCGCGATGAAGGAATATGTTCCCTTCTCGGTAGCCCAGCCGGAGCGTTGCTCATCGTATGAGGCGAGGAGATTCTTCGGGATCCTTATCTCTACTGTCTGTGATTTTCCCGGGGCTATCACATCCGTCTTTGTGAAGCCTTTCAGCTCGCGGGCAGGTTTGTCCATGTCCTTGCCGGGGGCTTTGACGTAGATCTGGACGACCTCCTTTCCGGAATATTTGCCGGTGTTCTCCACGGTCAGGTTGACGACATATTCATCACCGGCGTCCTCCACGCTCATTCCGCTGTACCTGAAGTCCGTGTAACTCAGGCCGAAGCCGAACGGATAGGCGGTGCGGATCTTCTTGGTGGTGTAGTACCTGTAGCCGCAGTAGATACCTTCACGGTAGTTGACGTAGTCGATGTTCTCGATGTCGTACCGTTTCGTGACTCCGGCTGGAGCCGGACGGTGGAACGAGTAGTTGACCGGTTTGTCGGTGAGGAGCTGAGGCATGGTCTCGGATGTAGGATCATCGTAATAGCTTACAGGAATGCTCATCGGAAGCCTTCCGCTCGGAGTTTCCTTACCGGAAAGCACTGAGGCTATGGCATGTCCGGCCTCGCATCCAGGAAGCCAGCTCATGACGATAGCGTCGGCCATGTCCTGCCATGCGGTCATGTCCACGATTCCGCCGACATCCAGCACGACAATCAGCTTTTTGCCCTCCTTGTGGAACGCTGTCGAGACTCCCTTGATAAGCCGCATCTCGGCGTCGGACAGCAGATAACTGAATTGGTAGAGTCTGTCCTTGCCTTCACCGAATATGCGACCGATGGTTATGACGGCCTTGTCGGCTTCCTTTGCGGCCTGCTCCAGCACGGCTTTGGACGGCATGGCCTCGGCCGGACGTTCGGCATCCACGAACCATTTGTCGAACTTGCTGTTGATCCTGCGGGTATTGAACCTTTCGTATTTAAGGCAGTCTTTGTAGAAGTCGTCTGTCGTTTTGTCCAGTCCGAATCCCGCGTCGGAAAGCCCCTTCTTGAGGTCTATAACGTATGAGCCGTTGACGTTTCCGGCTCCTGTGCCTCCGGTGATGAACTCGTAGGAAGTCACTCCGAACAGCGCGATCTTCGACTCAGGTGCCAAAGGCAGGGAAGCCGCATCGTTCTTCAGCAGCACGATTCCTTCCTCCGCGGCTTTCCGGGCCACAGACGCATTGTGCCGGAGGTTCGGTTTATTGGAATATTCATACCCTTTGAACCGAGGACATTTGACGATGAGCCTCAGGAGTCTCGCCACAGCCGTGTCAACCACCGGCATAGGCAATGAGCCGTCGGTCATGGAGTTGACGAGACGATTGTAGTGCTCGTCGCTGCCCGGCTGGATCATGTCGTTGCCGCTTGCGACCATCTTGTCTGAATATAATCCCGCGGCCCAGTCTGTCATGACCACACCTTTGTAGCCCCAGTCATCACGAAGAACTCCTGTCGCCAGGTCGTGGTTCTCTGCGGCCAATGTCCCGTTGACATAGTTGTACGATGTCATGACGGTCCACGGATCGCTCTCCTTGATGGCGATCTCGAAGTTCCTCAGGTAGATTTCGCGCAGTGCCCGGACGGGAACCCTTGCGTCAAGGTAGAGCCTGTTGAGTTCCTGATTGTTAGCGGCGAAATGCTTGATGGATGTTCCGACTCCTTGGCTCTGGATTCCGCGGATGTAGCCAGCCGCGACCCTGCCGGCCAGAAGAGGATCTTCGGAGTAATATTCGAAGTTTCTGCCGCACAGAGGATTGCGTTGGATGTTAATGCCAGGGGCGAGCAGGACATCGACTCCATATTCGAGAACCTCATTGCCTATGGCTCCGCCGACCTCCTCGACAAGCGATGGATTCCAGGTGGAGGCGAGGGAGGTTCCGATCGGGAACTTGGTGCATGGGCGGTCGTCGATCCTGACTCCCGCGGGGCCGTCCGCCAGCACGATAGCCGGGATGCCCAGCCTTTCTATCGGGTGGGTTGTTCCGGCGGAACCCTTTACGTAGAGGGTCGTGTAGCCGACTCCGTCGAAGGCTTTCGCTCCGCTGCCTACCAGCAGGGCAGCCTTCTCCTCGGTTGTCAATTCATTGACAATCTGTGAAATATTATCACCGTTCAACTTCAACGGAGAACCCGCGAGCAGAACGGTGACCAAAAGTGAACCAATCATCATTGACTATGCCTTGTCCATCATTGTGAATATCCTTCCGCGGACTTCCTCGATGGTCCCGGTACCGTCGATCTCCTCATACTTGCCTGCCTTCTTGTAGTACTCCACAAGCGGTTCGGTCTTCTCGTGGTAGGTCTTGATGCGGTTGTTGATTGTCTCGTCCCTGGCATCATCGGCGCGGCCTTCGATCGCGGCCCTGTGCTTGATGCGCTCCATGATCATCGTGTCGGGGATCATGATGGAGACAACGGATGTGACAGCCTCGCCGTTCTTCGCGAGCATCTTGTCAAGAGCCTCGGCCTGGGCGATGGTGCGAGGGAATCCGTCAAGAAGGAAGCCGGAGACTCCGGTCACGGTCTTGAACTTGTTCTCGATCATGCCTTCCACAACCTCGTCCGGAACGAGCTCGCCGGCGTCGATCAGAGCCTTTGCCTTGAGGCCAAGCTCAGTACCCTTGGCGATCTCACCGCGGAGAAGCTCACCGGTGGAAATGTGGCAGAGATTGTATTTTTCTACCATTGCGGAGGCCTGGGTGCCTTTCCCGGCGCCCGGAGGGCCAAAAAGAATAAAATACTTCATATCTGTGTCCAATACATAAATGTCTTTGAGGTTTCTTCCGATCTCGTTGTAGTCAAGCCCGAAGCCGACAATGAAGTCATCCGGAATCTCCATCGCCACATAATCCAGCTTCACGTCCTTTGTGTAGGATGCCGGTTTGAGGAGCATCGTGCAGATCCTTGTTTCTGTGGCTCCTTTCTCCTTTAGGATGTCCTTGAGCGCCACGATCGTGTTGCCGCTGTCCACGATGTCCTCGACGACAATGATGCGTTTGCCTTCGATGCTTCTGGTCAAGCCCATGACCTCGCGCACGTTGCCTGTGGTGTGGGTGCCGTTGTAGGACGAAAGCTTGATGCAGATCAGCTCGCAGTTGAACGTGAGCCTCTTCATCAGCTCCGATGTGAACATCAGTGATCCGTTGAGGACACAAAGGAGTACCGGGCAATCTGTGCACCCGTTGAAATCATGGTTGATCTTCTCGGCTACCTTGTCGATGGCTTCCTCAAGCCTCTCGTTCGGAATGAACGGCTTGAATGACTTGTCAAATAGTCTGACGTTGCTCATTGTGGTTCGTTGTTTATAGTAAAAAACAAAATTAGGCAATATTCCTTAAAAAAACAGAAAAAACATACCTATGTTTTATGTTTCTTTTCGTTTTTTACGTTTACTTGCCTTACCTTGCCGGCCTGAACTTAAAGGGATGTGAATCTCTTGGCATAAACATCACGAATCATGAATATCCTGAAAAACTTCACTGCCGCGCTGCTGCTCGCGGTGCCTTTGTTTCAGGCTGATCTGACAGCTCAGTCTGACAACCTCATGAAGGCGATATTATATCTGTCCGGCGCGGATTCCGAGGAGGAACTGGACGTGCAGGAGATGGAAAGATTCTCCGTATTGGCATCCAGTCCGTTGGAAATCAATCTTGTGTCAAGAAGCCGTATGGCCACATGCGGACTTATGAGTCAGTACCAGGTGGCGAGCCTGATGGACTATCGCTTGCGGAATGGTGATGTGCTTTCCGTCTCGGAACTCGCTGCTGTTGACGGTTTCGGAGAGGATTACGCCAATGCCCTCAAACCGTTCATCTCGTTTGCTTCCAAAGCTTTACCAGGACGGACAGAGTCCGGGTCAAAGCGTCTGACTCACGAGGCGTTGGCACGTTCGGCGGTAAAAGGAGAGGCTTTCAACTATGGGGCTAAGTACAGAATGAACTACGGCGAGACGTTCGAGTTCTCATCCGCCGCAAGGACGAAATATTCAGACAAAGATCAATTCCCTCCGTCGGCATGGTCGATGAACATGACATATTACGGCAAGAGAAGGCTCGGGAAAGTCATCATCGGGGACTTCAACGCGCGCTTCGGCCAAGGGCTGACACTGTGGAGCGGTATGTCCATGTCGGGGCTGTCCACGTCGTCTTCGTTCAGCAGACGTCCCTCGGGCTTGTCGCCGTCTTGGTCATGGTCCGGGATAGGAAGCCATAGGGGAGTGGCGGCCGACTTCACGGCAGGGCGCATGGTTTTCTCCACGTTTGTATCCCTTCCGGGACTGCGCTCATGGTGCGAGAGCGGCAAACCGGCGGAAATCTCCTTGATGACCGGGGCGAATGTCACTCGTTACTCGCGCAACGGGCAATTCTCCATCACCGGCTACTGCCTGACTGGACCAATGAATATGTCTGCTGAGCCTCAGGGCGGCAAACTGTCCGGAGACTTCCGCTACTCATGGCGTGGGGTGGATTACTTCGGAGAGTTGGCATGGGATTTTGCCGGAGAGAGTCCCGGAGCCGTACTTGGCGTCGTTTTCCCTTTGGGTGGAGACTGGAAACTTTCATCGGCTGTCCATAGTTATTCTTCTGACTTCTGTTCGGATTACTCAGGAGGAATGCGAAGCTGGACAAAGACTTCCGATGAGCACGGCGTCGCCATCGGTCTGGAAAAGTCGGGGGCTTTCCTTACAGCCGACCTTGCCGTCAAGGATGGAGACCGTTCCAAGAGACAGGTGCGTGTCCTGTTCAAACTGCCGTTGCAGCTGACAGGAACATCCGTGCTATCAATAAGGATTACCGAACGGTTCCGCCCTTATGAGGAGATTCTGAAATACCGCACGGGAGCCAGATGTGATCTGGACTGGTCCAGTTCCGGACTATCCGCGCGCTATGGTCCGGCTGACAAGCCGGCGTGGAAAATCAGGGGTAGGATTGAAGGACTGCTGTGCCGTTCTCTGGCCGGTCTGACCTATCTTGAAGGTGGACGGAAAACGGACAGGTTCAGCGCTTATCTGCGAGGAACAATATTCATTGCCGATACTTGGGATGACCGGATATATTCATACGAGAGGGACGCTCCGGGGAACTTCACTGTCCCGGCCTATTATGGACGTGGGTGGAGTCTGTCCGCTGTCGCCGGATGCAAGTTCCGGTTTGGCAAGGGAAAGGCCCTGAAGCTGTATTTCCGAGCCTCGGCAGTGGCATATTCATTCATGAAAGAACCCAAACCGTCAGTCTCGGAAGCGAAGATTCAGGCCGTGATGGCGTTTTGACCGTTACTTGGGAATTCTGATTTTCATCCCGGGCTTGATGTTCTCACCTATTCCGTTGAATTTCATTATCTTTTCGGCGGTCATGCCGGGAAACTGCCTCGCGATGCTGTAGAGAGAGTCGCCCGCTTTCACTGTGTAGTCCGTGTAACTCATCTGGCTTGAGGCTGATTTGGCGGCTGAAGCGGTCGGAGCCCCGCCACCTTTGTAGATGCGTATCTTCTGCCCGATGCTGAGGTTCGTGCTCCTGAGGTGGTTCCACTTCTTGAGCTGGTTCACCGTGACATGGTACTTCGCCGCGATCTTTCCAAGAGTGTCGCCCTTCTTGACCTTGTAGGTGATGGTGCCTCCTGAATATGTCTCATTGGATGAACTTCTTGTGTTCACGAGTGTTTGAGGGTTGAGATATTCGGAAGCCTTGTAGGTGTAAACAGAGTCCTCGTGGGCGATGAAGTCGCTGGAGTAGTTGTAAGGAATGCGGAGGATGTAGGTCTTGCTGTCGCCGGGGATGACATCCTTGATGTACTGTGGGTTGAGGTTCCTCAGCTCATCGACCGAAATCCCGACCAACTCGCTGATCTGTTTGAAATGCAGGTTTTTATGAATCTCGAAAGTGTCAATCTGGGCCGGCATCTGCATGTTGGCAGGAACAAGCCCGTACTCCTTGCTGTAGTGGATGGCGTACATCGCCCCGACGAAAGCAGGGACGTAGCCTCTTGTCTCGCGGGGAAGGTAGTCATAGACCGACCAGAAATCCCTCTTGCCTCCGTTCCTGCGGATGGCCTTGTTGATGTTGCCTGAGCCGCAATTGTAGGAGGAAATAGCCAGATTCCAGTCCCCGAAGACGTTGTAAGAGTCTGTCAGGTATCGCGCCGCGGCGTCAGCCGACTTGAACGGATCGAGCCTTTCGTCCACGAACGAGTTGATCTCCAGTCCGTAAAGCTGCGCCGTCCTGAACATGAACTGCCACATGCCTTTCGCACCTGCCCTTGAAACAGCCACCGGATTCAGGGCTGATTCGATGATGGCCATGTACTTGAGCTCGTCCGGAAGATTGTATTTGTTGAATGTCTCCTCGAAGATCGGCATGTAGTACTTGCAGAGGCCAAGGATCGCGCCCATCTTGGTCGGCATCTTTTCCGAATAGAGGATCATGTAGTTGCGGACCTTGTCGTTGTAGGGGAGTGTGATGAAAGAGTTCATCTTCTCCAGCCGGGCTTTCATCACATCGTCCGGAACGTTGGAAGTGAACCGGATCGAATCCATGTCGTAGCCGTTTCCCTCCTCGTTTTTTTTGGCCTGACGGTGCAGGTACCAGATGCTCAGAAGGCTGTCTGTGATTTCCTGCGTGTAGTCCTCCGGATTCAGTCCGGCCGCGGTCTTGAACCGGTTCTCCTCGTAGATGCCGATCATCTCGTCCGCGATGCTGTCTTTCAGGAGACTCTCTTTTCTGAGTTTGTCCAGAACCTTTTGCAGGGAATCGATCTGGTTCCTGAGTTCCAGATTCTCTTCCTTGAGTTTCTTTTTGAATATCTGTGCCTCCGCGTTCCCTTGTAACAGGAAGGACAGGAGCAGCGTCAGTGTCAGAGCGGCGAAAGTGGTTCTTCTCATCCTCGAATGCTTTGGTTAAAATCTCAGACCGACCTTTATTCCTATGGCGTTGTCGCCGAACGCTCCCATTCCGAAACTGCCTCTCGGCGGATTGTGGCTGGCCGGGGATGCGACGGCGTATTCGTTGTAAGGGGAAACATATTCATTGTAAGGAGAGATGACTGTTGGCGTGACTTTCAATGTCAGGTCATCATTCACCTCGAAATCCTGCATGTAGGCGAACACATTGGCGTCTATTATCTGAAGCAGGTAGCTTCCCACAATGGCCACGACAGAGTAGTCTCTGTAGCGTCTGAACACGTTCCTGAAATACAAGGCTCTTTCCGCCGGAATCTGTCCGGTGTAGTTGCCGTCCGGATTTGAGGCCTCGTTGTGGATTCTCTTGTACCTTTTGTAGTTCTTGCTGTAGGTGGCGTAGAAGTGGTACGAGCCGACCAGCATTCCCCAGTAGATCGGGATTTTCCAGTACTCGCCGTTGTAAGCCTGACCGAGTCCCGGGAGAAGGATTGAATATATCGTCGCCTTTCCCGGCTGGTTTTTCACATCCCTCTTGTAGTTGAAAACTCCGTCCATCAAGGTCGCCCAGTAAATGAAACCGGCGCTTGCGAACATGTATTTTGCCATGTCCCTGGAGCGGGTGTCCAACTCGTACTCCATGTTGGGGTCAAGCGCCATCGCTATGTCGTAGCCTTTCTTGGAGTGCCTGTACTTGCTGTTGTAGTGGATGCCCAGTCCTAAGGTCGTTCCAATCCCACCATAGACGATCGGCAGTTTCCAGTACTGCCGGTTGTAGATCTGCTCGGATCCGATGAACACCATCGATCCTGCGAACATTGTTCCGATCCTCAAGGTCGTGTCCTTGTGGCTCACACCTCTGAAAAATTCCCTGAACGACCACATCCTGTCCACGGAATCCTTCGCCGATGTGGTGTCACTCGGGTCATTGTAGGTCTGTTTGAACGCCTCCTCCCTGAACTGGGCTTTAGCCACGTTGGAGAATGCGACAAGGCAGACCAGTGCCAGTATTGTCCTGAGAATCAGATTCTTCATTGTTCTTCTTAGATGTTCGAGTCCTCAAGAGCCTTGAGGAAGCGGCTCACTTCCTCGTCGGAGTTGAACTTGATTGTCATCGTTCCCTTTCCTGAGGCAGAGCGTTTCAGGCTGATGCTGTTATCAAAAAACTTGCCGATGTGTTCAAGTACCCTGTAATATTCATCAGGAAGATCCTGTTGCTTGGGGGTTGACTTGGCGTTCCCGCCTTTGCTCAGCTTGTGGACCTTCTCCTCCAGTTGACGCACCGAAAGGCCGTCTTTTATCACAAGGTCGCAGAGAAGTTCTTGAATATGTGGATCTTCTACCCCGAGAAGCACTTTCGCATGCCCGGTGCTGAGTAGTCCGGTCTTGAGGTCGTGCTGAACCTTGGTAGGAAGCTTGAGAAGCCTGAGGTAGTTGGCCACAGAGGCGCGCTTCTTGCCGACACGCTGCGCCATCATCTCCTGCGTGAGGTTGCACTCGTCCATCAGCCTCTGGTAGCTCATCGCCACTTCTATCGGGTCGAGATCCTGCCTCTGGATGTTCTCCACGATGGCCATCTCCAGCATTCCCTGATCGTCAGCCGTGCGGATGTAGGCCGGGATGATGTCCATTCCCGCCCTCTTGCAGGCCTTGAACCTGCGCTCTCCGCTGATGATCTGGTAGCGTCCGTTCTTGAGTTTGCGCACCGAGATCGGCTGGATGAGGCCGAATGTCCTGATCGAATCAGCGAGTTCCTCCAGCGCCTCATTGTCGAACGCCATACGCGGCTGGTAAGGGTTCGGCTCGATCAGATCCACCGGGATGCGTAGCACGTCCCCGTAGTCCTGCTCCGGCTTGGAGCCTGCGATCTCCTTATTAATGTACCCGACCGGCTTTCTTTCCGGTCCTATTGTCTGGATGTCCCCCAAAAGGGCGCTGAGCCCTTTGCCCAGCCTGCTTTCCTGCTTATTGTTGGCGCTCATTGTACTTTTCTTTTGCAAGTCCTTTGCTTTCCTGCGTTTACCTTTCGTTCTTCTCCAACACTTCCTTGGCGAGGTTCATATAGTTGGTCGTTCCGTTGCTGACCACATCGTAAAGGATGATAGGCTTGCCGTGCGAAGGTGCCTCGCTGAGGCGTATGCTCCTCTGGATCACCGTGTTGAAAACCATGTCCTGAAAATGCTCCTTGAGTTCGTTCACAACCTGCGCATGAACTTTTGTCCTGCCGTCGAACATCGTCACGACGAACCCTTCTATGGTAAGCGAAGGATTTACTCCGCTTTGCACCAGCCGGATTGTCTGGAGCAGTTTGCCGAGTCCCTCAAGGGCGAAGAACTCCGGCTGCACTGGAATCATCACGGAATCTGATGCCGAAAGGGCGTTGATGGTGATGAGCCCAAGGGAAGGGGAGCAGTCGATGATGATGTAGTCGTAGTTGTCACGGATAGGGGCGAGCCTTCTCTTCAGGATCGTCTCCCTGTCCTCCACGTCGATCATCTCGATCTCCGCTCCGACAAGGTTGATGTGTGACGGTATCATCTGAAGGTCAGGAATCTCTGTCTGAATCAGAGCATCCTGAATGTCAATCGTGCCGATCATGACCTCGTAGATTGTCCTCTTCTCATCATTGTCCGGAGAAAAATTCAGGCCGGATGTCGTGTTCGCCTGCGGGTCAGCGTCAATGATGAGGACTTTCTTCTCAAGCACGGCCAGCGAGGCCGCGAGGTTGATGGCGGTAGTGGTCTTTCCCACTCCACCTTTCTGATTGGCTATTGCTATGACTTTTCCCATATCCTGTGTGTATATTCAAATTTCAAAGTTACGGAAAATCTCTTGAAATGACGAATAAAATCAAACCTTGCCACAGTATTTCCGGAGCGGAGCTCCTGAGGTGACATTCCGGTGCGGAGTGTAGTAACGTCCCTCTTCACGCCGGATCGACATCAAGCGCGATGTGGCCTGAATATTTTTTCTCCTTCTCGAAGCGTTCCACAGCGGCCGCCAGCGTCTCCTTGTTTCTCACGAGCGACCTGTCTTTCGGCAGCAATACCCTGATCTGGCGGATGTTCTGGTTTGAAATCTTGTCGATGGCCGGGGAATATGGCCCTATGACATCCGGGCTGTTCTGAACGCCGGGAGCAAAACTGAGTCTGGCACCCAAGGCACCGCGTATAGCCTCCGCAAGCTCACGGCTCAGCAGATCCACTCTCGCCTGATTGTAATCCTTGACGATGACTCCGATGACTCTTGAATATGGCGGATAGCCGAACATCTTTCTTTCGCCGAGGAAGCGGGCCATTGTGCCGTTCCCGTCCAGTTGCCCCTCCATGCTTTGATAGACAGGGTGTTCAGGCTGGGAAGTCTGGATTACGAACAGACCCTTCTCTCCACGCCGTCCGCACCGGCCTCTGAACTGCTCCAGAAGCTGGAGCCCCCTCTCGTCCGCCCTGTAGTCTTCCTGTCCGAGAATCGAGTCGGCCTGAAGTACGGCCACAAGGGACAATCCGCTGAAGTCGAATCCCTTGGCAACCATTCTTGTGCCGATCAGTATGTCGATTTCTCCGTTGGAGAATTTCCGGATTGTGTCGGTCTCATATTTCCGGCTCTGTGCCGTGTCGCTGTCCAGACGTGCGATCCTTGCGTTAGGGAAGATATTGGCCGTTTCCTCCTCAATCTTCTGCGTCCCTGATCCCAGCGGCTTCAGATTACCGCCGCATTTCGGACACTTGCCGGTATATTCATACACCCTGCCGCAGTAGTGGCAGACGAGCCTTTCGCTTCCGTCGGCGCGCCTGTGCAGGCTCAGGCTGACGTTGCAGCAGCGGCATTTCGGAATTTCGCCGCACTCCTGGCACTGCACGATCGGGGAATATGCCCGCCTCTCCCTGAGAATCAGCACCTGCCGGTGTTCGCCGAGGCATTTGCCCATGTGCCCGATGAGTTTTCTGGAGAAACTGCCGATCATTCCGTTCTTGCGCCGCTCGGCGATTGTGTCGATGATCTCGATGTCCGAGTCTGCCGCGTCGTAGAACCGTTTGTTAAGTGTGACAAGCCCGTACCGCCCGACGCTGCAATTGTAAAGCGACTCAAGCGAAGGTGTAGCCGATCCAAGAATGACATTGGCACCGAATATCCTCGCCATCATTATCGCCGTCTCGCGACCATTGTATCTCGGTGCGGGGGAGTCCTGCTTGTAGGAGGTGTCGTGTTCCTCATCCACAATAACTAACCCTAAATCCCTGTGAGGCAGGAATATGGCGCTTCGAGTCCCGAGAACGACATAGCCGTGATGATTTGTTTTCTTTATGGCTTCGCAGGATGAAGACTTGATGGTCAGCGTATCTTCTGAGGCAGAGTCTTTTTTGGCATTGGTGTTTTGGCTGGCATCCACATATTCATTTATGTCTTTTGCTGACGCACAATGTCTCAGGGCAGCCGCCACATCCCGTTTCCTGACCATTGTCTCGCCGGAATGGAAAACCAGCAGTTCTTCTGGAAACGTCTCGCTGATTCTGTCCTCCAACTGTCTGCTGAGCGCGATCTCCGGCACCAGATAGAGCACATTATTTCCTCTCTCCAGTGTCTCCTGTGCCAGTTTCAGATAAATCTCCGTCTTTCCCGATCCCGTAACCCCGTGCAGCAAAGCCGGCTTCCCCTTTACGAAAATCTCCTTTATTTTTGAATATGCCTCCTCTTGTGCCGCTGACAGTACAATCTCCTTTTCGGTTTTTACTGATGTCTCGATGGTTGAGTTTTGTCGAACCACAGCCTCATCCTCCGGCTGATATGCCATAGAGAAACGCTGGTCGGTCACTGATCCGCCATCTCCAGTCACTGAGCCTCCACCTCCCGTCACTGAGCTGCCATCTCCATTCACTGATCCGCCATCTCCCGTCACTGAGCCTCCACCTCTGGTCACTGAGCTTGTGGTTCGACAAAGCTCACCAACCATCGACGAGACCCTCCTAACCAATAATCCAATCTCCTCCTCCAACCTCTCCTTCTCAGCCAAATACCTTTCCCGACTCTCAGCCTTCCGAGCCTTCGCGGCCATTTCCGCCTTTTTCTCCACCCTTTCTTCCAGCCTCTTGATCTTATCCTCAATTTTAGCCCGATTCTTCTCTTCTCTCTCCTCTTTGAGTGCCTCATGACGAGCCTGTACAACTTCCTTTTCCACCTTCTGCGCCGGATAAGCAGCCTTGTAAACCTCTCCGACTGTACACAGATAATATTCCGCTATCTGTCTCCATAACGCAACCTCCTCTTGTGTGACCGGTTCCAGCCCCTCGGCCATTCCGACAATCGGCTTCACCTTGTCCACAATCCCTATCGCCTCCGCCTGTTTCCCGGCATTCTCCACGCTCACCACTCCGACATATTCCTTCCCCGCGAAATTCACCCGCACCCGCTCTCCGACCCTAACCTGCTCTCTGCCCCCCTTTTTCACTGGATTACCTTTTCTGGTTTCAGAATCAACTCTTTCGTTCACTGAACCACCATTTTCAGTCACTGAATTGCCCTCCACGCTCACTGAATCACCCTTTCCGGTCACTGAGCCTGTCGAAGTGACTGAAAGCATACTAGGCGCGCCTTCAGGCGAATCGGACATTTCTACCTCCAGATAATAGAACGGCTCCCACTCCAGCCGGAGCGGAAGAATCACCTGTATGAAAATCCTACCTGTCACAGCAGCGAATTTAGCCAAAAACATCCACTCAGCGAAGAAAAACGCAAATTCTTCTCAAAAAAATTTGCAGCCAAAAGAAAAATGCCTATCTTTGCAATCCCAAACGGAAACGGTGTCGTAGCTCAGATGGTAGAGCAATGGACTGAAAATCCATGTGTCGGCAGTTCGATTCTTCCCGACACCACTCCTTAGGCCGCTGATGGGTATTCATCGGCGGCTTTTCCTTTTTATATGTCAGTATCAGATCTCCTCCGAGATGGGGCAGCGGGCTCGCTTATCTAACCGTGAACCTATCATGCCTATAATCAAATGATTAGATAACTGTCTTCGGTTGGTTTACGCTAAAGACAATGCGCTATCTGCTTGATAAAAAGCATGTTATTCGCCACATGCTGATACACAGTAGGTGATGGATAACGTGCTGATCATCAGTCGTTAAAGTGTTCAGCTTTAGCGTATTTTTACCATAGGGATAATCTTAATGTCGTGATTTATAGTGACTTGTCTGCCACGGTACCAATATTGACAGCCAACAAAAAACTCTTTCCGGAATTTTGGTAACGTGCAAAATTCCGGAATGAGTTTTCTGCTTGGCCCCACCTATGCTTTTTCCAGCCTACAGTCACCCGGAGCCTTGATGTTCCCGTCAAGGATGATCTCCCCGACGGAACCGTAGCGGATGAAGCCGGTGCGAGGGTTCTTGATGGAAGGGACATGGCCTTTCACTGTTGCCTGGACGGAAGAATATTCAAAAGCCAGATCTGCGTCCGCGCCCATTGTGCAGTCCTCCAGTACGAGGTCGTCGCAGTAGCACAGAGGCTGGGTCTCGGTGATGTGGCAGCGGACAAGGCGGAGGTTCTTCGAGTACCAGGCAAGATATTCACCGTTGATGACGGAATCGATGACGGTGACATTCTCGGCCTCCCAGAAGGAATCTTTGGAGTTCAGCACACAGTTCCGGATCTCCACATTCTTGGCGTACTGGAAACTATAGTTGCCGTTGAGTTTGACATTGGTCAGCCGGACATTCTCGCAGTGCATGAACACATAGTCGGCCCTGTCGATCACGCAGTCCTCCACATCGATGTCGCGGCAGTCCCAGAAGGTCTCCGTGCCGCCGGGAATCTGGACGTTTCTCAGCTTGATGCCGTCCATTCTCCGGAAGGTCTTCGGAGCGTCGATGATCGTGTCATAAATCTCGCAATTCCTTGAATACCATAATCCTGAGCGTGCGCCCACGGTCAGCAGGCTATCCTTGATGACGAATCCGTCACACTCCCAGAACGGATACTTGCCCTCGAACTGGCAATGTACGGCGGAGATGTTGCCGGTCTCCTTCAGGGCCGACTCACCGGCGTGGATCTTCACATTCTCAAGATAAAGGTCGTGTCTGCAGTAGAGCGGTCTCTCTCCGCCGAATTCCTGGTTGATGATCTTTTCCATATTCTCAAGTGATCTTTAGTTTCATCCATTTCTCGCCGCGCAGTCTCCAGTAGAACAGCAATCCGCGGACATTCAGCTCGATGCACATCGCCACCCAGTAGCCGACGAGTCCCATCCGAGGTGTCAAAATCAGTGCCAGTCCGATGCGTATCACCCACATGCTTCCGAAGTTCATCACGCTCGGCACCAGCGTGTCGCCTCCGCCGACGCATGAACCGTAGCCGGCGATCGAGAACGCATAGAGGGTCTCGGCGAACGCCTCTATTCTCAACACCTTGGCTCCCAGGGCGATGACATCCGGATCCGAGCTCAAAAGCATCATCAGTTCTGTGGCGAAGATGAACATCAGCGCCCCCAGCACGGTCATGATCCCTGCGGCCATCATCATCGTGATCTGCGAGAACCGCTTGGCGACTTCCTTGCGTTTCGCCCCGAGACTCTGGCCGACAAGCGTTGTGGCGGCCTCCTCTATACCGTACCCTGGCATGTAACAGAAGCTTTCAGCGATGATTGCCAGCGAGTTGGCCGCAATGGAAATAGGCCCGAGCGGCGCCACTATGATGGTGCTCATGATGTGCGACCCTCGCATGATGATGTTCTGGAGCCACATCGGTGCGGTGATGCCCCAAGCGTTGCGCACAGTCTTGCGCCGTGGAATGAACGTGCCTTGTTCTCCTTTGATATTCAATTCCTTGGAGCGTCTGAGAATGTACCAGATCACGAATATCGAGGTGACGACCTGCGCCGCACCTGTTCCCAGAGCCGCGCCAGCCACTCCCATCTCACAAATGTAAATGAATATGTAGTTGAACACCACATCAAGGCCGCACATTCCGGTGTACATCAGGCTCGGAATCTTCATGTTGCCGCTGGCCTGTAGCATTGAATTAGCGGCCCATCCGACAGCGCCTATCGGAATGAACGCTGAATATATCAGGAAATATTCAGATGCGTCCTCATTGATTTCCGGCGTTCCGCCGAGCCAGTGGGGGAGCGCCCCACTGATGCTTACGCCTATCACTGCGAGAACCAGTCCGATGATGAAGACCGTGGTGAGTCCTTGCCTCATCACAGCTCTGGCTCCCTTGAAATCCTGCGCTCCGCAAAGGTGGGCGACCTGGACTGAGAATCCCGAGCTGGCTCCGGACTGGAATCCACCCATTATCCAGGTCGTCGTGGCGACCAGACCTATTGACGCTGATTGGTTCGCACCAAGTTGGCCGACCATTCCGGCGTCGATGTACTGCATCAGCACGGACGAGATCTGAGCGGCAATGGCGGGCAGACTCAGCAGAATCGTGAGCCGAATCTGCTGTCCGAGAGTCATCGGGAGGCCGTTCCTGACCATCCCGAGAAGTATGTCCTTCTTTCCCGATGCCATAAATTGAGGACAAAGATATCCACTTAAAATTATATGGCAAAATTCATTTTGCCATATAATATATCTTCCACCCCTCAGTCACTACGTGACAGCCCCGGTGGGGCACTGGGGACCGTATTCCCCAGACCCCTTGCGTCGCTCCGCTCCGATCGATTCGTTCTACATTTATATTCATTTATCAAAATCAAAGGATTTTGTGTAGTTTTGCATTATGAAAGTTGCGATTGTGGGTGCCGGGGCGGCGGGGTGTTTCTGCGCCATTGAGTTGAAACGGAGGATGCCTTCCGCTTCGGTAGAGGTGTTCGAGGCGGGGACGACGGCTTTGGCGAAGGTGGCGATCACCGGGGGAGGGCGGTGCAACCTTACAAATTCCTTTGAAGGAATATCTTCGCTGTCAATCGCTTATCCTCGTGGAGACAAGCTTATGAAGCGGCTTTTCCGTTCCTTTGATCAGCGAAGTACTTGGCAATGGTTCGAGAACGAAGGCGTGAAGCTTGTGCTTCAGGAAGACCATTGCGTTTTTCCGGCATCGCAGGACGCGATGGAAATCGTTAACACCTTGCAGGCAAGGATGCGACAGGCCGGAGTGGTATTGCATATGAGACATAAGGTCTCAGGAATAAATCCCTGTTCAGACGGAGGATATGAATTATCTATTGAAGACGCAGAATGTAGCGGAAGGTCGCTTCGACAGGCTCAGCGACCTGATTCTCTGGCTCCGGAATCGATAATATCGGTCCCTGAGTCTGTCGAAGGGCCGATATTACAGAAATCCCAACGACTCGATAAGCATAATTGTTTGGCTGACATAGTTGTCGTCACCACCGGCGGCAGCCCGAAACTTTCCGGCCTTGGAATGCTTGACGGCCTTGACCTTGAAATCGTCCCACCTGTCCCGTCCCTCTTCACTTTCAACCTTCCCGGCAGCCCTGTACGTGAACTGATGGGCACAGTGGTCGAGAACGCATCGGCATCCTTGGTAGGCACGAAATTCAAGGCCTCCGGTCCGCTCCTGATCACGCACTGGGGAATGAGCGGTCCCGCGATCCTGAAACTCTCCTCTTATGCGGCCCGATATCTCGCTGAAAATGAATATTCCGCAACTCTCTCGGTGAATTGGTTCGGTGACGCGGGCGAGCAGGATGTCCGTGACAGAATCACTGCGCTTTCAAAAGACAGTCCTCAGAAACAGATTCTGAACACCCATCCGTCCGAACTGCCGTCAAGACTTTGGAACTACCTGATCTCCAAGTGCGGAATCCGTGAGGATGCCCGCTGGGCCGAACTGGGATCCAAAGGAATGAACCGTCTTGTGAACACATTGATCAATGACGAGTACCAGATCCGTGGCAAAAGCCGTTTCAAGGAGGAGTTCGTCACCTGTGGCGGGGTCGCCCTTTCCAACATCAACCTCAATACCCTTGAGTCCAAGAACCATCCTGGCCTCTATTTCGCCGGGGAGGTCCTTGACGTGGACGCGATAACAGGCGGTTTCAATCTGCAGGCGGCCTGGTCAATGGGCTACACTGTCGCCCGATCCATCACCCTACATCAGGAATCATAAAAATGGCTGGCCGCTGAGCTTGTCGAAGCGTGCCAACCATTTCTGAGAATCAATAGAACCAATGTCACTTCGACAGGCTCAGTGACCGGATGACCTATTTAGCCAGTTCCTCGCGAAGCGTCTGGGCGACCTCCTTAAGCCCCTCCTCGGAGGATCCGATCCCGACGTAAGCGATCACTCCGTTCTTCCCGATGATCACGCAGCGCGGAACTCCAGACTTCGCGTAAAGCCCGAATATGCTCTTGTCCTCATCGACCAGCGTCAGCGGCTTGAGGTATGAATATATTGTCTTGCCTTCCTTTCCCGCGAAGAACTTCTCAAGCGTCGCCCTTGTGTCCTTATAGGCGATCGGCTGGAAGACGAAATCCTGGTTGCCGTTGAACTCCTTGAGCGTGGCCGGAAGGTTCTCAGGCCTTAACTCATGCCTGCAAGGAGGACACCAGCCGCCCCAGAAAAGCAGCATTACGACCTTGCCCTTCTGATCTGCCAGTTTGAACGAGCCGTCAGCGAACCTCTTCCCGGTGAAGTCGGCCGCCTTGTCACCCTCCTTGAGGATGGTGGTCTCTCGCTTGATCTTCTCAAGCTCCTGTGCCTCCTGGTCTGCGGATCTGTTTTTGTTCTGCGCCCCTGCGGATAATGAAATGCCAAGCGTCAGCATCGCAATCGCGACAATCGTAATCGTCTTTCTCATATTCATGATATATATTTGTGCAATTTAGCGAATATTTGTGATTATTCAATAGTCAGGGCAACCGCATCAAATTCTAGCGCCCCTAAGCAGTTCCAGAAGATAGTCCTG